>Ga0214919_10000038_pt1 | contig 186495 bp, 207 predicted proteins | sample LL1503_MetaG_FD_177994 | JGI IMG/M metagenome (GOLD analysis project Ga0214919, IMG submission 177994) | Freshwater microbial communities from Lake Lanier, Atlanta, Georgia, United States - LL-1503 | ecosystem: Environmental > Aquatic > Freshwater > Lake | place: USA: Georgia | collected... | reverse complement strand
ATGAATATAAAAAGAATGCCTATGGTTATGTATAATGTCTGCTATCAAAGAGCCTAAGTCAAAGCAAACCAAGCCTAAGGCCCCAAAGAGTGTTCCAGTGGAAGTCCCGGTCGAGGTTCCTCCCCCGGCACCTGTTCCTACCCCCGTTGCTCCTGAGCCAGTCAAGACTGACCCAGTGACCCCCGAGGTGACCCCCATCGGCGATGTGTTCGCCAACCTGAATCGTTCCCTGGTCGACCTCACCGTTCAGCTGAGTGCGCTCAAGATGGAGGTCAAGCTGGTGGAGAAGCACGTGTCCAAGGAGCTTCGTATCCTCGACAAGCTGAACGCAAAGAAAAACAAGAACAAGGGCAATCGCGCACCTAGTGGGTTTGTGAAGCCTACCAAGATTAGCGATGAGCTTGCGGTCTTCCTCGGTCGCGAGAGTGGCACCCTGATGGCTCGCACGGATGTGACCAAGCAGATTACTGCCTATGTCCGGTCCAACAACCTTCAGGCCAAGGAGAACGGTCGTCTCATTCTCGCCGACGACAAGCTCAAGAAACTTCTCAAGTATGACGAGAAGACGGTCACTGACCCTACTCAGCAGCTGTCTTACTTCAACCTGCAGAAGTATCTGTCTTGCCACTTCGAGAAGGCGGTCCCTGCTTAAACCTAACTGGTAATTTTAAACTGTAAATAATTCAAAAAAACATTTTATTAAATTTTTATCTTTGTCTCGAAAGATAAAAATTAAAATACTTATCCGCTTATCCGTAAATCTCAATATCAAACAAGCTCATGGATAGGTTCTCCATCTTGAACACCTTCAACTTTTTCAATACATTGATAAAATCTTTGGAATTGTAAATACTTTGTAGGTATTGATGAAACAAATAAAGGTCCTTGTTGGATTTCGAAAAGTTCAACATGGTTTCATTGTGATTGACAAACCAATTCATGGTGGGTTGATAATGAAACATTAAAATACTTGTGATGACATAATAACAAAACCCATTGGTTTCTTCTTTGTAGGGAACAGTTCGTTTGTTTAGCAAGTCCTCGTAGGTGAGGTCATGCAAGGATAAGTAGTTTTTCATTTGTATCATCGAGAAGATGGTTTCCATCGAAAGATTCAACACAAAAATCTTTTCAAACTCCTGAAAGGTCATGTCCGTTTTCATGAAGAACGAGACAAACGCACAATTCAAGGTTCTGGCCCAATATTCACATACACTTTCGAACAAGAGATAATCACTTTCTACCTTGAAGATAGATTTCAACATTTCCTTGTATTGGGTTGTATAGGTCTCTGAAAATTCTAAACAAAACAAATGAAAGCATTCATGGATAAATACCTTTAGAAATTCTTCCTTTCGATAAATGACCAATTCCTTGTAGCTCTCGGTATACCCGCTGTTCAAGTGGTCGGGGATGGCACGACCCTTTATCTTCTCCGCGTCACTTAGAATCAGTTTTAAACGAAACTCTCTTGTTTTGGTAAGTGTATTTTTGCAACACAACGCAAGCACTACATGGATAAAAAAAAGGAATCGGTCTACATCAAAGGATGCTTCGGCCGCATATAACTCAATGTCAAACGTAAATCCATCTATTTTTGTCATGACATGATAACTTTGAAAGATGGTTTGTTTTATCTCGGTCTGAACCGAGGGGCCTACAAACTCCCCCTCGACCCAGGGTTGTTTCGATGTTTTCATGACAGTGACCTCCTTCTTTGCGCTTACGGCTTTGCATAGATGCGAATAAATCAGTTTCATGAAATAGGGGTCCTGAATGTTCATGCTTTTCAACAGAGAGACGTATTTCTTTAAAATGAAACCAATGTTTTGATTACTCTTGGAGGTTAAATTGTCGTAAGACCTCATTGTATTATGAATCGTGGTCATATGCTATACTATACTATAGAAAGATAATTATCCGAACTTTGTGCCCAGAACCTCTGTTTCAACGGGTTTGGTTTTCTTGGTGCGAGGCTTGGACTTAGATACAGACTTTTCCTCTGCCTTAGATTCAGCCTTTGTCTCTATTTTTGAAGGTTTCATCTTTATCTTTGACTTCTTGGGTTCAGAATCGACCTTTGTCTCAGATTCCGAAGTGATTCCCAGGTTACCCTCTAATTGCGAGACATCTAAAAGAGCGGGTGTCGATGGCTTAGATTCGGGTGCGTTCAGGTCCACTTCCACTGCCTTTGTCTCAGGTTCGGCTTCCGGAGCATTCAGATCTACTTCCACTGCCTTTGTCTCGGGTTCTGGTTCAGGTTCTTCCTTTGTCTCGGGTTCGGCTTCCGGTGCGTTCAAGTCCACTTCTACTTCCTTTGTCTCGGGTTCTGGTTCAGGTTCTACCTTCTCAGCTTCAGGTGCGTTCAAGTCTACTTCCTTTGTCTCGGGTTCAGCCTTGGACTTCTTCTTGGACTTCTTCACGGTCTTCGGAGCGTCTGGGTCTGACTTAAATTCAAGAAAGAGAGAGGGATTGGTCTCATACTTTTCAAACAAACACAAGGTCCCTTTCTCAAAGGTAGACAAGTCAAAGAAGGGTTCTTTTTCTTTGGTGAAGCGCTCATACACTCCTAACTTCTGCACGACCTTGTCGTTTTTCACAGCGTAAACATAACAGTAGACCAAGTCTTTGATTTCCTCGTCTTGTATCGTTTTACCGGGAGAGATTTGAAGAATATGGTCATAAACAGAGAGCTCATACAACTCACTCTTGATATTTTGGTCTTCCTCCTCGATTTCGCTCAGCAAACTCTCATATCGTTTTGGAGAAATACGTGAATCCACGGAACTGGTCATTGTATAGTATAAGTAATTTATTTTAAATGAAAACAATTTTATTCCATGAATCTTCTTACTTGATATATTCTTCCATGTCCATGCACTTGTATCTCATTTTGGATGTAATCGATGGATGGGTCTGAATGGTTAAAAAGAGACGATGGATGGTTTCCAGGTTTTTGTGAAACGCCAAAAAGTCAGAGGTTTCCCTGAAAATAATGGCCACCGAAGACAGCATCTTCTCACACAAGTCTTTCCCTTCCTCTTCCAAGAGTCCAACAATTTTTGTCTCGATTAACATACACAAGTCCGCTACCTGATCCATGTTGCCAATGTTCTTTTTCATGAGCTGAATAAAAAAGGTAAGGTTCGAGTCTAGTCGGTCAATCTCTTTGACGTAATCACAGTATCGGTCGTAGTCTAGGTTGGGGTCCACATAGGTGAGTCGAGACAAATCCGCGAAATAGATTTCATAATGTTCTTGGTAGATATCGTAAAAGATTTTATTGACCGTCACCAATTCACTGTATAAGTTTGAGAAGAGCACACTATAAAAGAGGTTTGAACTGGCAATGTTGAAAATGGTATGACTAATCTTGTCAAGGTCCTCTTTCTTTTCTACCGCCCTTACAATATCCATAATCTCTTTTTTTAGTTTTTCATACGTCTTCTCGGTGACCTTGTTCAGTAAATTAATCACCTTGGAGATTTCAGATTGTTTCTTGACAATCACGGTAGCCTTTAAGGGCTCGATGACAGGTATCTGCAAGAGGACCTTCACCTTGTTCAGTATTTGAACCGTCGCCGGGTCCAACGCATACTTGTCGGAATTCATTTGTAACGATAGACCCATAATGGTTTCATAGGTATACATTATAGTATAGGATTATTTATTTTCGTTTATATTATATTATTATAACCTTTTTCTAAGATAAGTCAAGATGTTAGAATGGGAGAAATTCTTCATCACCACCAAGGAAACGGAAGACGTATGCGAGTTTAAATTACCAATTGAATTCGCCGACCCTAAGACCGTGTCTTCGATTGTCCAAAGTGACTTGGAAATGAGCGGATTAAACCCTCTCTATCGACATCTCTTTGACCAATCCTTGTTGATGGAGAAGTGGTCCTCGTTTTATACGACCGATGTAGCCTTTTTGAAAGACAGTCAACGGGTCATCCGTAAAAGCAAATTGACCCCTTATGAGGACCAGGGGTTCCATGAAAAATATAAATCGTTCTGCGCCGAGACAAATTTCATCGACCGTTATCAATACATTGGATTCAAGCCTATGTTACACATGAACCACTCTTCTTCCTTCTTACATTGTCTCGGCATGTATAATTTATCTACACCTATCTTCTCTCTTTTGTCTCCGCTCTTTATCTTGATCATGCCTTTTATCATCTTGAAACTCAAAGGCATCGAGGTGACCATTGACCAATACGTAGACCATTTAAAGCAGGTCATGAAAACCACTAGCTTATACAAGTTATTCTGTGGATTTGATAGCGTGTCTATGCAAGACAAAACGACGGCAGTCGTATCTCTCTTTATCTATTTCTTACAGATTTACACCAATCTTACTGCGTGTATGACCTACTACAAACACATTGGACTCATTTATACCTTTATCCAAGATTGCAAGGAACACCTCAACAAGACCGTTTTGAGTGCTGAGCTATTACAGAAGAGAATCGTGAAATATGGAACCTATCTACCCTTCTATCAGAAGAACGAGGTCGAGCTGAAAAAGATGAGACATATGGTCAAACATTTAGACCAACTACAACCTGCCACGAGCATCTTTTATAAACTGACTCAGTTAGGGATGTTGATGAATTTGTATTATGAATTTTTCATGAGAGAAGACTATCGAAATACATTGTTGTATTCCTTTCACCTGAATCAATACATTCGGGATATACACACCCTTAAGCAAAAGGTAAAATTGAAGGCCATTCGTCCATGCAAGTTCGGAAAACAAACCATCTTCACCGAGATGTATTATCTGCCACTTATGAAAGAAAATACGGTAAAAAATACATTGGACCTCAAAAAGAACCTCATTCTAAGTGGTCCCAATGCTTCCGGTAAAACCACCGTCTTGAAAACGATTCTCATCAATTCTCTTTTGTGCCAGCAGTTCGGTCTAGGCTGTTTCTCGGACGCGACGATTTGTGTCTATGACTTTTTTCATTCCTATCTCAATATACCGGATACGTCGGGAAGAGACAGTCTATTCCAAGCAGAAGCCCGTCGATGTAAAGATATCCTGGATTGCGTTCTTTTACACAAAGAAAAGCGTCATTTGTGTATATTCGATGAGATTTATTCCGGCACGAATCCAGTCGATGCGGTATCGTGCGCCAAAATGTATTTGTCTCTACTGAATGAACACAAGGTCTCCATCGATTACCTCATTACGACCCATTTCATCGAGCTATGTAAACACTTTGTCGGGTCAACCTTGGTCGTCAACCAAAAAATGGATGTTCTGCAGACCGAAGACAAAATTACCTTTTTATACCGCGTCTTAGAAGGATATTCGACCGTACACGGTGGAAAGTATATTCTGAAAGAAATGAATTATCCGGAGATTCTATTTCGTTAGAACCTAAAGATTATAATATAGGTTATTCACATAATGATGCTTTCTTCAATTCTTGACATTGGAAGCTTCTTTATTGGTATGATTATCAATCTTCTATTGGTCACCTTGATGTGTTATTACTTCAAAAAGAAGTACGAGTCCTTGGAGGAGGCGCAGAATGAACAGGCGAAGTTGCTTTATGAATTGTTACGAGATAGAAAACAATGCAGTCAAGAGACTCCTATCAAGTCCGAAGTCATTGAGATTGAAGACTCGGATGATGAAAGCGAAGAAAGTGAAGGTGAAATGAAGAAACTCGTAGAGCCCGAGATCAAGGTTCTCACTCTGGATATAGCCGAGAAAACCGAGACAAATGACACGTTTAGCGTCGACAAGTTTACCGTCGACACAGTCACGGTCGAGAATCCTGAAGAGATGGTAGAATCTGAACCAGACCTTATCCTTGAGGAGAACGACGGTTTCAGTAAAATGAATATGAAACAGCTTCGAGACCTTGTGACGAAGAAGGGGGTCAAGGTAAAGCCTAGCATGAAAAAGAATGAATTGGTGGAGCTGGCTAAACTGTAACTGTCTATGAAAAAAATATAATACTATACACTATACAATGTGGGCAACCGACTATGTTACCAACAACAACGCAACCAATCAATTCCCGGGGATTGTGCAGGACGGTCGCACGTTTACGGTTTATACTCAAGACACGGCGACGTTTAAACGTAATCACGGTATCCAAACCAATAGTGAATACCGTAAGTATTTGATGGACAACGCCAATGAATTGATGAAAATGAATTACAAAACCTCTATTCTAGAAAACAAAACCCCTGTGAATCAACCCTTTAAGCATGGGTCTCCCTACCTCATACGTGGTAGCGAACAACCCTACGGGTATGAGAATACCTTTACCAAAGAAATGTATCTGACGAGACAAATGTTGGACGATAAAAAGCGCCGTCCTATGCAGCGAACGTATATGGAAGATTATACGGGGTCTACGATTTCAGAGTAAGGGTGAGGATTTCGACCCAAAACGATACACGTGATGACCGCTAGCAAGACAAACAAACCTAACCACATCTATAACTCTATCTCTATAAATAAGGTTTAAATGTATTCCTTTTATTTATACAGATGTATCTCAGCATTGATGTAGGTATCAAAAATCTGGCTTATTGTATGTATGACGACACCATTGTCGAATGGAAAGTCATTGAGTTATGTGACAAGACGGTCAATGCCAATAAACTAAACATGGTCGATTTAAGCAAACGACTGTTTGAAGCACTGGAGACATTACCTCCACGGTATGACCTGATTTTAATTGAGAACCAGATTGGACAAAACGCCATACGTATGAAGGCCTTACAGGGTATGATTACGTTGTATTTTGTCTCGAAAGGAAATACGGCCATACAATATTGGAATGCGACTCACAAACTCAAGATGTTTGTTCAGGAAAAGACCACGTATGCTCAGCGAAAGAAAATGGGCGTTGTGGTTACCCGTCAAATCCTAGAGGAAAAATACAAGAACCAACTCGATTATTTTGGAAAACATAAAAAAAAGGATGACTTGTCGGATTGTTTTCTGCAACTACTCGACTACATGAAAAAGGAGAATAAACTAGAGAGCTCCATCTCCGAGTTTCTGGAAACCATTCATATCCAGGTTCCAGAGAAAAAAGAGAAAGTGAAGAAAGAGAAAGTGAAGAAAGAGAAGGATAAAGAAGTTATCTAAGTGTTCAATGCGATAGATTTAAAGTTATCTAATATATCTATTTCATAGATGGAAGAAATTACCTTGGATAGCATGGACCTTAAACCCAGTTCAGACTTTGGTGGAGGCATCGAGTTTCTCTTGAATGACGCAAAGCCCGCAGCAGGTGTCTCTTTTGCCGAAGACATGAAGGAATTTGAGGACATGGGTAAAAGTTTAAAATTTGAAAATACCACCGGTCCGATTCATCTTGCCCGGGAAACCGTGTCGATGGACACCCACCGGCAAACCACCTCGGACGGTTATCGGCACATACAAGAAATCAATGTAGAGGGTGAGCTGAAAAACATTGAAGTCAAGACCAAAGAGGAGATGCTAAAAGAGAAGTTTCAATATTTACGAAAGTTGGAGACGCTTCAGCAAAAGGGCGTGGAGCTGAGCAAACAGTATACGATGGAGAATAGCCTGGATGAGATGCGAGGAGAATACGAATACCAACAGGGCGAAAGAGAGCGTAAAAACAGTGTTCAGTTCCAGGGGAAAATGCTGACGACGCTCATTACCGGCATTGAGTTTCTCAATAATAAATTTGACCCGTTTGACATTAAGCTCGATGGTATTTCAGAGAATGTTCAAGAAAATCTAGGCGACTATGACGAAATCTTTAGCGAGCTTGCTGAAAAATACAAGTCCAAGGCGAAAATGGCACCCGAGTTGAAGCTGGCGTTTCAGCTTGCCTCGGCAGGCATTATGGTCCACATGTCCAATACCATGTTCAAGTCGGCCATTCCTGGGATGGACGATATCATGAGACAAAATCCTGACCTCATGAACCAGTTTACCCGCGCGGCGGCAAGCACCATGGAGAAGACCAACCCAGGCGTCAATCAGTTCGTGCAACAGTTTGCCAGACCCGACCCCCGGCGAGCCGAGACAAAACGCCCCGAGATGAATGGCCCGGAAAATATCAACAGTATTTTAACGGGGCTGAAAAAGACCATCCCCTTGCCTGAGAAAAATGACAGTATGATTAGTTTAGAAGAATTAGACCATTTAGGTGACACTCCTGTAACTCGCAAGGGCCGACGCAGGAGTGACAAGAATTCCATACAGATTGCGATTTAATCTAAGATAAAAAATAAGCGTTTTTCGTATAGATGTCTCAGATTAGTTTACTAGACGAAAAGATGAAACATATTCAACGAACCCTCCAACAATTGGAGCAAGAAAAAGAGGTTCATCTTCAGAAACTCGAGACCTGGAAATCCGAACAGGACCGTCTAAGAGAAGAGGAGCTCAAAACACAGGCCCATCTCGACGAAGTAAGTGCCAAACTAAAAGATATGTATGAACTCAAACAAGAGACGGATGCCTATTACAAGCAAATCCAGCAAAGCGTAGAGACCTTATTGTCTCTTCTTTCGTCGTCTCGTTAGGCGCTTGCGGGGTTTCCCTCCGCGTGTATAGAAAACCCTTCTCATGTTTCGTTGAAGGTTTTTCTTCAACATCTTACATTCCGTTCCTTGGGTGAGTTCGGCTACATCCTTAATGTTTTCTTTGGTCACCAAGACAATCACATGCAAGTTGGTATTGTTTTCGAGCTTAACAGGAACATTGTCACATATATTTTTTTTACAATAATCGATTTCTGGGTAGTCTCCAACAAGGGTCTGATTGAAATCGAGTATCTTGTCTGAGAGGACCTCACGATATTTGACCATTTTATAATTAAACGTCAACACCTTGTCTTCCTGCTTGGGTCTTTTTACATTCTGAATGACATAGATGGTTTCATTCGGACTAAACAATAAATCCAATAGACCCGTTCGGATACGTTTCTCAAAAGCGGTATTCACTACACCAAATGCGAGCGTGTTGACGTTGGTCGCACTCATATTTTCATAAATGAATTTGGTGAACTCTGCCAGTAGCTTGGCATTGGTATTGATTTTCAAAAATTCACTAGACAGTCTCACTTTTTCATCATAGGTTTTCTTATGCTGTAAAAACGCAAGCACCGCCGCGCGGTCAAATACAAGGTCATCGTAATATTTGATGGTTTTATCAATGGTGAGGCGACTATCCAAGTCGTTAAACCGAAACCATTTGTATTTCTCATACTCGTTACCATACCGTTCGTATTCAATGGACCCTCTACTCGCAGGATATTCTTTGGTCTTGTAGATGATATAATCAAATCCAAACCCTAGCCAATTTTTGCGAATGGTCATGGTATATTTTTTTTGTTTCGTATCCTTCTTGTCCGGTTCGTCTGCGTCTTTGACAAAGGTGGTAAAGATGTATTTGTCCACGAACCCGGGAATAAGCGTCAATTTTCCACGGGTAATCTTGCCTCGATTGTCCTTTATTCTATAAATGTAATCTCCCGTGCGTATTTTATCATAAATGTCTTCTTTGTCCACGGAATGAACACGATACAAGATACTAAAGGTTCTTTCGAGTGCACCTGCCGTTTCGGTGACACGAAACCGGAGGAGTCCCTCTTTATAAAGACGAATGAATTCTCCCTCTACGAAATCATTAAACGGTGAACCCGGTCGTTGTTTGGGCTTGTCAATCAAGGAGTATTTTAAACGCGCAGACTCTTCGCCAATTTTTGACAAGGAGAATAGGTTTTTATTCAGAAGTTTGGTGACACGTGTCTGATTTTCTACAGTCTGTCTACGCGTGTAATAATCGACAAATAACGGGGATTCGGTCGACTTGTCTAGATCATCCCTCTTGACATCTGTATAAAAGACAATATTGGTAATAGAACGGTCGTATTTATAGCGGGTGGTTGCATATTGTGTTTGGTTAATCGTAATAAACCGTTTGATGCGGTTGATTTTCTCCAATACGTCGTCGTCGTTTTCCGTAATATTGATAAAGGCAATCGCATACGTATTTTCAGCTGGATTGGCCTCATCAATCGTAGGTTCACCATTGCTTCCAAACTTGAAGAATTCAAGTTCGCGTTTTACTGAGAAAATCCACTTGTAGTATTTCTTGACTTTTTCATCCATGAAATTATAATTATCGATGGGCGTCGGTTTAAAAATAGGGAAAATCAACAGCGTATTGGAACGTTCCTTCAAAAACAACTTGGGAGAGTATCGGTAATAGGTCGAGAAGAACTCGTTCATTTTTGTCTCCGTCATGGTCGCGTTGGTGGTCTGTTGCTCTCCTGACAAATACTTATCTTTTTGGGTATTGAAACAGGATTTTTTGGGGTTTTTTTCCCCCAAGCAGAACAATTTGTCATGGGTATTTTTGGCATCGAGTTCTATGCTTTCATAATAATAAGGTGTTTCTATCCCCTGTACGGTAATCATACTATATACACGGATTAAATAAAATTCTCTTTATAAAGGATTTCGGTGTAGTCTTCCTCCGCTTCATTCTTTTGCGTCTCATTTTTTTGTTTTCTCGCCTTCTTCAAGGTGTCGATGGCGTCGTTGACCTCTTTTTGGGTGACAAAATTACCACCCGCTTCTTTTTGCAGTTCTTTGTATTTCTCCGGAATAATACAAAATTTGCTATTTTCATTAAACAGGTAATCCACCAAAAGAATAAACACGGCGGTCAATACGAGTGAAATTGTAATGTCTCGGGTGCCTACCCAAAGAATGGAGAAAATGATAATTTGACGGCCTAGCGTGTAACGAAAATAGGCTTCTTGGGTCTTGCTCAGTTCAATCGTAATATATTTCGAGCCAATGTTCATGACCAACATGACGACTCCCGCAAAATACTTATTGTCATTCAATACATTTAAAAATTCAAAGGGGGAAGATGTCTTTGTCTTTTTTGTTTTAGACATTAATATAGAGGAAGCATAAAAAAAATATATGTTTCTAATAAAGTAATGTCACTCGCATTTTATGCTTCACCCATTGACCATGACCAAGTATTAGAAGACAAAATGAACAAGGAGAAAATGAAAATAGACCGTTCTCTGTTGCAAACGATGCAGACGGGTCCTTCGTATGCTTTGGACAAACCTGGATTATCCAATCCGTATGACCACGTCCGTGTCTCGGATATCCATAAGAACATACAGGAGGAAAACGACAAGGAACTCTCTTCTTTTTACAGCAGTGAACTCCCCAACGTGGAAAAATACATCCCCATTCCGAGTGACCAGTATTTATTGATGGAGGACCAGCACAAGGTGCCACCCAAACGTCCGGATGACCTTGTTCAAAAGATTGACCGGCTCATGCAAATGTTCGAGGAGCAGCGTGAAATCAAAACAGGACAAAAAAATGAAGAAATTGTGTTGTACTGTTTTTTAGGTGTGTTTACGATTTATGTATTGGACTCGTTTGTCTCCATCGGTCGTTATACACGATAGCCTTATTTCTTTTGAAAGACCAGAACCTGTAAAGGAACCAGGCTACCGGCATACTGATTGATTTGTTTGAGGTCATACCGTTTCGCAAAAGCGGCAATGTCATTCGCAGTGTAAGGATACAAGGTTTGTTTATTGGTTCGCGTTTTGGACGACGCATTGGTAAAGGTTTCAATCCACTCGTTTCCTTTGAACTCGCTCTTGTATTGAAACGTTCCCGGAGTATCGGCGAGCAACCCAGTCGGAAACTGAGACAAATCGATACGGGTTAGCACCAAATAGCCGTAATGAACAAGCCAATCGCTCACGTTTCGCATGAAGACATCCAAGTCGGCTACACGATGTAGCTCCATGAATGGACAAAAGACAGCGGTAAATCTATGTGGAGAAAAGAGTGTATGTTGCGCGTAAGTCCCTTGCATAAATGTAGCCGAAGGATATTTATAACGAGACATTTTTACCATGGCACTAGAGCCATCGAGTCCAATCGTATTGCCCATGTCGTTCAATAATTGCACACCATGTCCATTTCTTGAACCTATCCATAACATGCTACTGCCCTGTGTCAACAAAGGCATTACTTTTAAAATCATCTCTTCGTATAAAGGAATGGTATTGAAGATTTCATCAAAATGATAACTATAAAAGGAGTCAAATACAGCGTCATTGTAATAAGGTCCCAACTCAAATCCTTCGACCTGTTGTTGTAAAAAGAGGTAACTTAACAACAGAAGAACCAATAAGAGAAAGAGTATCATTTTGTATAATCGGTTATTTTTTTTTGTGTAGAACACTATAAATGAAATCAGGCGAACACCTGTCCCAACTTGACATAGAAGATGTTCGACGCCAATTTCGAAATACCTTTTCCAACTACCCCAAGTCCAAGGTTCTCAAAGACCTTGAAAATGCCATTTACTATCAGAAAACCGAAGAGGCTTTTTTCTGGACAGGCGACTTGTTGTGTAGCGGGTTTGTGCTCGAGTTATGGAACCTTTACGTTCATGTCTTATGTAAATATATCCATATCCAACATCCAAAACTACCTCTTTATGTATACAAGAAATTTGTAGAATTCAAAGAGATGGTTCAGGCGTGTCCAAACGATTTGGAACTTCGTAACATGGACTCTGTCAAAACGTTGCTATTTAGTATGACCCTGATTTTATCCGAGACCAAGAAACAGACCCTCTTAGACCCCATGACGTTCAAGTTTAAGTTTGAAGAAGTCTTTACTGATTTACGTGCGCCCAATCTAGAGTATGTGGTGCCTTTTTTCCGCGAGGGCGACCCAAAGGAGTTATTCATCCCTCTGAACGAATTCGTCTATCACTTGACCGAGACAAAAAACAAGACCAAGCTCTTTTATTGGATGGATTGGATACTTTGCTATGACGAGAAATGCACCAAGGAAAAGAAACCCATTTATTCGGTGGAAAGAGAAGGTATACCTCATTTCTATCGAAACATTGTATGGGTCTTGTTTGAAATCCTCTTGTCTCATTCGGACCCTCTACGTAAGCGTTCTGTAGAGGCTCTGATGGGACTCTTTGCGATACGTTATCGACCGTCTCACAACAAAAAGAAACGAGAGATATTAACGTTCTGTATTGTATTGTTTATGGAAGAAACGTTGCCTTATCATCTGCCTCTGGTAGAACGAAGCGACATTTTTGCCCCCTTACAAAAGAACATTGCCCTGATTTTCAGGGAACTCAAAAAGAATGAAGTTCATGTCCTTGTGTAAGTATTTTATATTTTTATACTCTATCATTATAATGCCCAAGGATGTTCTTCAAAGCATTTATTCGAATATGTATGGGGAAGGAAAGAATTTCCAGACGTCGAAACCTTCTATCACCATGACCCGTCTCATGGCCAAGAAAGGTAAGGAAATGGAAACCAATACAACTGTATCAGACGCACCGGTCTATGACATGGACATTAAGCCTCCCTCGTTTACCATGTGGGGTATTGTGGCGTTCAGTTTAATTCTGGCCATCCTGTCTATGGTCTATTATTTTAGAGATGTTCTCCTTTCGTATTATCATTCCCTGGTGGACGGGGTAAAACAGGTAAATCCTATACAAACCCTAGAGAAGACCTTGGCTGAGGAAAAGGCGCCTGTGCCGGCACCCAATCCAAAGTTGACCGCTGCGACGATACAGAGCGAGGAAAAAGAAGCGGAAGAAAAGAAGAAGAAACAAGAGAATGGGGCGATTGGACAGTTGCAGAATAAAATAGATACTTCTCTCTATCGGAAAGAGCAACTGGTCAAAAAGGATGGGTTTTGTTACATTGGTTTCGAAAAAGGACATCGGGTGTGTACCGATGTCTTTCAAGGAGATGTCTGTATGAGTGGGGAGATATTCCCTACCATGGATGTGTGCCTCGTTCCAAGCCTGCGACCGTAAAGCTTGCGAAGGATAAGTATTTTAACCCAGTTAAATCGAAGGATAATAAGGGACATTTTTATTTAGATAATATCCACTAAAGTTCACGTCCGTGACTCCGCTGTTCGAAGGCGGATAGATAAGGGTCGGACAATTGTTGGTGGTGTCTACGTTTCTCATTCTCTTTCGAAACTGCATTTTACTAAAAAGAGTCTTTTGACTGTCGTTTGTATTGTTTCCGTTGTATTGAAGCACCTCTGCCTTTCGACGCATGGCGAGGTCTTCGTAGGTTAACGTATTGACAAAGAGGTTGTTGTTGATTCTAATTCGTCCGCCGAGTTCTGTCGTGGGGATGTTTACGCCGTCTTTTCCTTGGCGCAGGTCAACAAGAGGTTGTAGGTAGTCAGGAATCACGCCATTCACCACACAATCTCTTGTCACTACCGTGAGGTTTAACTGAGGAAGTGCCATTAGAATAGAATAATATTAATATTAAGCCTCGGGATTTGGAATAATGCCCATGGTCTCGACACCAGGTTTCTTCTCCAGAAGAATGTCCTCCCCTTCAAAGAGCTCCTTCTGGATGTCCTCCAAGGTCGCGTTCACGCCCAGGTTCTTCTCCTGGGTATTCATGTTTTGAATCGAGACCAGGTCGCCCTTCTCATTGATGGTCTGAGTAAGGCGGTTGTTGGTTTCCTTGGCTTTTTCAATGTTGGCTTGAATCGCGTTAATCTTAGACTGCTTGACGCGTTTGTCAAACTCGGACTTGGCCGTGTCCTCGTTCTTCTTCTTCTCGTGCATCAACTCGTTCAATTCCTTCTCTAGGTATTGAACATTACCCGTCTTGTAAGCGTCTGGATGGAACGGGATCCAAAGTCCGACTGGACCCACATAAACATCATGATGCGGGTCTGCCTCTCGAATCATTCGACATCTCAGCTCCGCCTCTTGCTGTGTAGGAAAAACACCGCGAATCTTGAGGCCTCGAACCGACGTTTGAAACGAATTCTCCTTGTGGTAGGCCTCTTCCAGCTCGCGCTCATTCTTATCCACAAACCCCTTGTAGTCCGAGTTTAGGTCGACCGCAAGGGTCTGCTTCTCGCTATCCAAGAATGACGCAAACTCGGCCGTCAGTTCTTCGACATTCAAGTTGTATTTGTAAGAAATGAAATGAATAAACTGAGAGAACTTCTCCATGGACTTTAAAAAATCGTAATGCTTGAGGTAATTCTCGAAAAAGAACAGCTCACGTTTTTTTATCTCATGCTCGGGTGAGATAAAGGACATACATGCAAACTTCTGCTCTGCGATAGGCTTGTCCTCATCCAATAAATCGATCAACTGCTTTTTACTCATCTTATATCTTAAAGGACAAGTTATTTATATATTTTTTTCTGTTGATTATATTATAATGTATATAGATTTCCGTGAAGTCTTGAAAAAGGTCATTAAATACATCGTGGAAGGTTTGATGGTGGCGATTGCGTGCTTTGCTATCCCCAAAAAGTCGCTGGACATTGAAGAGATTGCGATTCTGGCCTTGGTCGCGGCTGCCACGTTTAGTATTCTAGATACCTACATTCCTACGATGGGAGAGAGTGCCCGAACCGGCGCAGGATTCGGTATCGGTGCCAATCTGGTCCATTTCCCGGGAGGGTTTTAATGCCTATAGCGTAGGAATAAACTCCCAATTTAAATCGTTGCATATCTGTTTCCAGATTTCGTCTTGCTCGAGTTTCTTTTGGTCCTTTAACATCGGATAAAACTCGAGGTATTGTGTCTCTCCCAACAATTCACATAGCTTGTAAAGCGTATAGTAATAATTGAGAAAGTTGACACGATAGTTTGGACAGTGTTTCGAATACGGAACCTGTATATCCATAAAGAGATTACACAACGTGTCTTCTAGTTTCGGGCTCATGACGGGAGGCTTTATCCCGAGTTTGTCCTTGATAAAAGGAATGTGTTCGTAGTATTTGTTGTAGCCCAACTTCTTGAGGATTTCCTTCATCTTTTTATTACTCAAATCATTACGAGTAAGACGTTCTTTCTTTACTTGTCGCTGTATGGTCTCGATGGTTTCATCGGGGATATCGGTAGACTCCTTTGCCTGAAATTGAGACAAAATTTCACGAAAATGATTAATACGCTTGTAGGCATAAAAGGATACTTCTTTAGGAGGTTCCTTGTAAGACGGTTTATCATTTTCGACCAAGAATTTTTGAGTAGAATAACACTTGTTACAAATCATAATCCCCTCTTGAGATACCTTGATGAGCTCTCCCTTGTTACAGGTTTCACAAATGGTTTTGTTGTAGAGATACTGAGTTAGGTCGCTTTCTGGAAAGTTATTTCTCTCTAGGTAGGCTTGAATGGATTGCACCACGTCGGCCTGCTTGATGGAGTGGTCCTCCTTTAGGTTAAAAAAATGGTTCATGTTTTTTTTTGGATTGATGTTTTTGTCAATCTCCTGCTTGGATTCAAAGTAGGTAAATAAATCTTTCGAGTTCTCTAAGAAATAATTGGTCTTCTGTTGTCTCATATGTTTGATTTGACCTTTGATTTTTTCGGAGGTTTTTCTATTTTCCTCGGTCGACGTCTCTTCTAGCTCCTTCATCTTGGCGGTTAATTTAGGAATAACTTCGTTCTCCAGGGTTCCAAAATGGCGTATTTGTTTTAAATAGAGAGCATCTATTGTATCATCCTTTTTATGATTCATAATTAAATAGACTATACCGATAAATCTTTATATAAAAGATAATTTAGTAATTTTTTTTTCTTTTGCTAGTTTATAACATGGGTGGTGGATTAATGCAACTGGTAGCTTATGGCGCACAAGATGTTTACCTCACGGGTAATCCTCAGATTACTTACTGGAAGGTCACTTACAGACGCCACACCAACTTCGCGATGGAGTCGATTGAGCAGACCTTTAACGGTCAGAGCGATTTCGGCCGTCGTGTGACCTGCACCATTTCCCGTAACGGAGACCTTGCTTACCGCACGTATCTTCAGGTTACTCTCCCAGAGATTAACCAGGGGCACGCCAAGTATGCTCGGTGGCTGGATTTCCCTGGTCACCAGCTCATTGACGACGTGGAGGTCGAGATTGGTGGTCAGCGCATCGACAAGCAGTATGGTGACTGGATGCACATCTGGTCGCAGCTGACCATGGATGTGAACCAGGAGCGTGGTTACAACAAGATGGTGGGCAACACGACCCAGCTCACCTTCCTCACGGACCCTGCTTACGCCGCAGTGGATGGACCTTGTGCCTCGTCTGCGCCTCGCCAGGTGTGTGCTCCTCGTAACGCGCTCCCTGAGACCACCCTCTACATTCCTCTCCAGTTCTGGTTCTGCAACAACCCCGGTCTTGCTCTCCCTCTCATTGCTCTCCAGTATCACGAGGTGAAGATTAACATCAACATCCGGTCGATTGATGAGTGCCTCTGGGCGGTGAAGGACCTCAACAGCACCTCGGCGGACGTGAAGGCCTCGGATGCTTACAACCAGTCCCTCGTGTCTGCTTCGCTCTACGTCGACTACATCTACCTCGACACGGACGAGCGCCGGCGCATGGCCCAGAACCCCCACGAGTACCTGATTGAGCAGCTCCAGTTCACGGGTTCCGAGTCGGTGGGTTCGTCCTCGAACAAGATTCGCCTCAGCTTCAACCACCCTTGCAAGGAGCTTGTTTGGGTGGTGCAGCCTGATGCCAACGTCGACTACTGCTCCTCGTTCAGCGGTGGCCACGTGCTCTACAACACCTTTGGTGCCCAGCCGTTCAACTACACCGACGCCATCGATGCCCTCCCCAACACCATCAAGGCGTTTGGCAGCGATGTGGGTGTCAGCGGCGGCGAGGCTTTCATCAACGCCTCGGGTCTCTTCGAGAGTGCGGGTGCCCATGGTCTTACCTCGACCTCTGCTCTTCCTGGCGGAAACTTCGTGTGGGAGGGCAACACTACCGGTCTCCAGTCCGCCGTCTCGGATGCTGGCACCTTCGTGCTCGCGGAGACCTCCCTCGGCCTCCACTGCTGGGGCGAAAACCCAGTGGTCACTGCCAAGCTCCAGCTCAACGGCCAGGACCGCTTCTCGGAGCGTGAGGGAACCTACTTCGACCAGGTGCAGCCTTGGCAGCACCACACCCGTGCTCCTGACACGGGTATTAACGTCTATTCATTCGCGCTCCAGCCGGAGCAGCACCAGCCATCGGGCACCTGCAACTTCTCCCGCATTGATAACGCGACCCTCCAGCTCGTTCTCTCGAACGCGACGGTCGCAAGTGTCAACACGGCGAAGGTTCGGGTCTACGCTAGAAACTACAATGTGCTCAGAGTTATGAGTGGTATGGGTGGCTTGGCGTATTCAAATTGAGCCTAATATATAGGCGAGTATCTCCATCCCATACATTGTAGAAATGTTAACAATAAAGAAAAATAATCATAACCTAAACTTATTGTAAGAATAAACGCATCTTTATTCTTACATCCCAACACGTTTCAAGGCAATATCCTTTGCCTTCTCTTTAATATAGTCATTGCTGCCATAACGTTCGCATAACGCTTTTCTTCCTTGTTCTTTTCGTTCGATAGTACGTTCGACCTTTTCTTCATGTGTAACCTTATTTCCTTTTACAATCGGATTTTTGTTTTCCTCCAGTAGAGAAGGAGATACCGGATGTTCCTGTTGATAACTACATATCAAAGATAGTTTATCTATTAAGTCTTCGTATTCACATTTCTTCTTCATGTAATTGCAAACCCAACAACAAGACTTTATATTCTCTACAGTATAACCTTTTGTATTGTCTAGACGGTCTATCCCGTTCATATGGGTAGTCGTTCCAGGCTTCCCGCAAAGATAACATGGATTTATTTTGTAGGTTTCAAATTGTTCTTTTGTAATATCGAAAGATAGTCCCTTGTTTTGGGCGCGAATTTTATAAGTATTAAACGAACAACCATGTATATCGATAAAATCATCTGGGTAAAGTTGTCCCTCAATGATCTTTTGGTTGGTAAGGATATGTTCGGCTCGATGTACGAATACGTTGGGACCAGAAGAGCCTTTCATCATGTTGCACATTTCGCAACAACTGACACAGTTTGAATGAATATAAGATTCAGATGAAGATAGTCTGTCTATACCATTGAACCCTTTCTCTTGAATAATACCACAGTAATAACATGGAAGTGAAACCATGTTTTCAAAATCTTCAAATGATAACTTAAAATCAAGCTTCTTATCCAAAGCAGACATTTGATATATTTTATATTGAGCTGTAATGTTATTCTTTTTATTCAAATTATTTTGTTTTACCTTTTCTGGATTGGCCTCTCGCCACTTCTTGGCTTGTTCAGCATTCTTCTTTAGATACACATCAAGATCTTTCTGGATTTGACGTTGTCTATGTTCTAACCAATACGTCGCACATTTTTCAACGTTTGCGTCCTTCCATGCTTTCTTGACTATCTTGCGTTCAGGCTTCGCACTATTCGCACGCGCCAACTCGCGAGTATGGTCCATGTCACGCTTGGCATCTGCACGCTTATTGTCCTCGCGACAGGTAAAACACGTCTTGGTTTCACCTAGCTTACCCACAAACTGGTCCAAAGGATAAATTTGTGAACAGGTGTTACATTGTTTCATACCTTCTTCGACCTCTTCTTTCGTAGCACGACGTGCCTTGTCACGGAGTCGGTCTTTTTCAAGACAAGGTTCGCATCGAGTCTTTGAATACGTCAAGTCGTTTACCACGCGACAACCGCGAATCACATTGGCGCAAACACGTTCGCCCCTTTTGACGCCTTCCTCTATAAGGAAAGCACCCTTGTGCTTCTTACAGTAAGCGTTTTCCGTTTTAGGCTCTTTGCATCCTTCTTTGATACAGCTCATTTTTCACCTAGAATGAACTATATCGATTCCTCTTCAATTTTTATTTTTCATCGTTAAAGAATAAGATAAGAGAGATTACTCTTTTTAAAATTGAATACTAGGATTTATTTTTACATAAATTAAAATGCCCAAAAAATGCGTTGAACCTGAATGCGATAAGCGGTCTCAAGGTAAAACCGACAAGTGTATATCACATGGAGGCGGACCGCGTTGTATCGAGAGTGGATGCGTGAAAGGCGCTCGAAACAAAAGCGATAAATGCAAAGCACATGGTGGTGGGTCGCGATGTGTTGAGGATGGCTGTGCGAAGAGTGCTCGTTATAATAGCGATAAGTGTGCTGCACATGGAGGTGGAAGACGTTGTATTGTGGATGGTTGTCCGAAAGGTGCTATAGATAAGTATGATACATGTATAACACATGGAGGTGGAAAACGTTGTATTGTTTCTTCTTGCGAGAAGAGTGCTCGTGGTAAAACAGATAGATGTAAAGCACATGGAGGTGGTCCACGATGTATCGTAGATGGCTGTTCAAATGGTTCTATAGATAAGTATGAGAAATGTATAACACATGGTGGTGGTCCACGATGTATTGTGGATGGTTGTCCCAAAGGTGCTATAGATAAGTATGAGAATTGTAAAGCACATGGAGGTGGTCCACGCTGTATTGTAGATGGATGTCAGAAGAGTGCTAGAAAGAATAGAGATAGATGTGTAGCACATGGAGGCGGTCCACGATGTATTGAAGAGGGTTGCACGAAGGGTGCTAAAGGTAATACGGATAGATGTATAACACATGGAGGCGGAACACGATGTATTGTGGATGATTGTAAAAACAGTGCTCATATTACAAGTGAGAAATGTATAACACATGGAGGTGGTCCACGTTGTATTGTAGAGGGTTGTTCGAAAGGTGCTCAAGGTAGAACTGATAAGTGTGTAGCACACGGAGGTGGAAGACGTTGCGTTGTGAATGGATGCCAGAAGAGTTCACGAAACCAGACAGATAAATGTAAGGCACATGGAGGTGGAGAACGTTGTGTTCAGATTGGCTGCACTAACAGTGCTGTAGATAATTCATTTAAGTGTATAGCACATGGAGGTGGTCCGCGGTGTGTTGCGTCTGGATGTACCAAAAGTGCGATAGGTAAGACCTATAAGTGTAAAGCACATGGAGGTGGTCAACGATGCCCTAATTGTATTACCTGGCTCGATTCTAGGTCTGGTAAAAAACAGTATGATGGTTATTGTGCGACATGTTTTAAACAACTCTTTCCTGATGACTACCGAAGTAAGGTTTTATATCTACATACGAAAGAAATCCGGGTTCGTAATACTATCAATGAGAATTTCGAAGGATTTATACACGACAAGCCGCTGTATACGGGTCATTGTGATTGCACCATGAGGCGACGAATCGACCATAGAAAACTGATTGATGCTACCTTACTCTGTATCGAGACAGATGAATTCGCACATAAACGTTATGACCCAAAAGATGAAGAACTCCGTTATGATGATTTGTTTATGGTTCATAGCGGGAAATGGATATTTATTCGTTTCAACCCGGATGGAAAGGGAGATATGGTGGACAAGTTGAACCGTTTAATAGAAGAAATTCATTTTCAAATCATGCGGATTCAACATTCAGAGAATACTGAATTACTTGAAGTGATAAAGCTATTCTATTAATCTATGATTTCAGCAAAGGATTGGGACAGGTCAGTTCTCCCTTGTTATACAACATCAGCTTAATGTCTTCCTTGATACGGTTCAAGCACTCGTCGTCATCTTTGTTGTTCAGATACTTGATGAATTTTTCTTTCAGGATAGGGTCCGGGTTACTGTCCAGCCACTCCTCCAGCATCATTTCCTTTTCTTCATACAAACGGTCCAGCTCGTCCTTCTTGTTGGCCAGGTTCCAATTGTTTCCATCATAAATCATAATATACTTGTCTTTCATGTTGGAGATATAAATGTTTCTGTTCTCAGGCTTTAAAGGATTAAAGTGAACCTTCTCAATCATATTCTTCACGCAATGATTTACTTTCTTGATACAGAACCGATAATCGTCATCCGTTAGGTGAGACAAGTCCGTCTCTCGATAGGCAAGGAGGGTAAAATTGTTTTGGATATTGGTCGTGTTAAAAGAACTATTGATTTCGAGTTTTCCCATAAGTTTCTCTATTTTCTTGTTTTGTGTCTCGATTTGTTTATCCTGAGTCTCGATGCGCTGGTTCAGGAGTCGCACTAGCTCCTTCAAGTCTTCATCCGTATTCTTGTTGCAACTGTATTTGATATGGTTCGACAAAGAAGACCTATGTTTGTATTCCTTTTCACAATATTTACACACATGAGCCTTTGGACTAATAATTCCTAACACGGCACTAACTTTTACGAACTTTTGACTAACTTGTATGTGTTTTTTCGACATGAGATGCTTCTTAAAATTCGCTGTGAGGTTCGTCTTATACTCGCAACATTCACAGTAGTTTTCCATCGTATAGTATATAAATAAAATATTTTTATATTACAAAAGTAATACGTTCTAATATTCAAACGAGGTATGGTGTAAAATAATTATTACTTTTGTAATATCACCACAGCATTATTACTTTTGTAATGACTACAAAAAAAGTAATGCGGGAGAGAGAGAGGGGTCCGGCCGAAAAAAAAATCAGAAGGAGGGAAAAAGGGAAATCGGGATTTCTCGGAGAAAACGTCGCCGTCGCCGCCGGCTTACTTGCAATACCTAAACTAACCAATCTCTATTCTTTTATTATCTTTGTTCGTGACATTTAATCATTTATAATGAATAATAAATTAATACATTGTTTTTTACATTTAATAATATTAAACATATATACACATGTATTTTGATATTGGGTCAAATATTGGAAAATGGGCCTTATCCAATATTGAAGGATGTGACAAAATTATTTCTATAGAAGCATCACCGATTACATTTAAAAAATTAGTAGACCAATGTAAACATGATAGAATCCATTTGCTTAATTATGCGGTTTGTAATAATGATGGTAATGATATAACATTCTATCAAGCAGAATGTGATGTGTTATCAACTATAAATAAGGAATGGCTAACAAGTGATACTTCCAGATTTAATAATTATAAATATACCGAAATAACATGTAAAACAATAACCATTGACAATTTAATAAAACATTTTGGATTGCCAGATTTGATTAAAATCGATGTTGAAGGTGGGGAATATGAATGTATTTGTTCATTGACTCAAAAAGTTAAGTTACTTTGCTTTGAATGGGCAAGTGAAACGAATACGATTACATACAATTGCATAGATTATTTACACAATTTAGGCTATACACAATACTATATTCAAAATGAAGACAACTATTCATTTAGACCACATGATAATGATTTTTATGATATTAATACTACAAAGAGATACTTGTCGATGACTGTTCCAAAACACGATTGGGGAATGATATGGTGTAAATAAGTATTTTAATCTTTCAGGATAGAAGTTTTTTTAATACTTGTAAGAATACAAGTTACAAGTATTAAAAGAAATTGGATATCGTTTGTAATTGACATGGATAAAAGGAATTAAGTGGAAATATACTATCTAACTATATGAAGTTCATTTCGTTGATGTTCCAAAAGCTAAAGCCCATGCCCTCTCCGCTAGGTCGATGGAGAACAGAATCCTGTCCTATCCAACGAAGACCACTGCGGTCCTTGTGGACATTATGCATTAGAAAAAGTAAGGATTAAAAGTGATTACACGAGTTTATACTGTTCCTCGATGAAGAGATAGGTATCCTCTTTGGTATAGACAAACTTCAATGGCTTTTTTGTATTGTAGAATTGTTTGACAATGGTAAACAACATGTCCAGAATCGAATTTTTATGACTAAAGACCGAGGAACCAATAAGTAGGTCTACAAACATGTCTCCATAACTCTCCATCAAATGAACAAACTCTTTGGTATGTTTGAGAGAAAGCATGCCCAGCTGTCGGACGTCCATGATAAAAGCAAAACGCTTTCCTTTGACTTTGCATCTCTCCAGTCCTTCCTTCACCTCTTCCATGGTAAAGACCCACTGCAAGGGAGTAGGGAGGGGGTGATTCACGACAATGTAAAAGATATCATAATGGGGTCTCTCTTCTAGAGTAACCGTAATAAACGGTTCTACGCTCATAAAAAATAAAGATAAATATGTTTAAATCAATTTAATCAAAGGAATAACTCATTCAGTTTGTTTTTCTCCATGGGGTTTCCATTCGAGTAGAGAACCGGGATAAGAGAATTGTCCTGGAAGCGAAAGGTGAATCGTTTGTTCTTTTCCTTTCGACCCACACGACCGATAGCTTGGATAATCTTCTCCTGAGTCATGTTTTTCAAATCATTCGCAATATAGGCATGACAGAATTGGTAATTGGTTCCATATATATAATCACTGTTAGCCAGAATCACACCCAATCGTTTCTGTTCAGACAGTTCCGTAATGAGCTCGTTGTATTCGTTGGACACGGGATTGAAGATGCCAATTCCCAGTAACAGAAGTATCTTGTATTGAAGGTCCACCTCCATTTTCATCACGCGCTGAATGACGAGGTCGTCAATGTCGCTGACGAATACACACGACGTGTCGTAGTCTAAGCCGTTGGTCCATTTGGCAAAGTGCTCGCGTGTGTTTGGAATGTAAACGGGGTCCAGACGAATGGCTTTCATGCGGCGTTCCAAGACCTCATACTCTTTTATCAAGGTCTTGGTCTGAACGTCAAACCTCTGTTCTTTCACTTTGTTCTCATTGTCTTCGTCCTTGGAGGTCTGGTCCTCAATCTGTTTTTGTATCTTAATCATCTTCTCCGAGAGGTCCTGATTGAATTCCATCTTTTTCTCAATGTCTTGCATCGTGCTCGCATGGATGCCGCTGAACTCCACAAAGTAATTCATCCAGTCTACAGGTCGTTCACAGAGGAAGATGGTCGGACCGTAGGTGAGCGTGTGACTTGTCTCGGTGACAATCTTGTCGCTGATGACGAGCATACTCTTTCGTTCATACGCGGCCATTTCCTCGGGCCAGTTCTTGATTTGTTGAATCAAGCTACAATAGAACATACGTATCGAATAGCTCGTCATGTCAGACAAGCGTGTAAACAAAACACGGAAGAGAAGTCCGTAATCTTTATCTTTTTCCATAAAGGTTCGAATCAAGTCCGCACACGATTGGACACTCAGAAACTTCAGATGACTTTTCTTGTGTAGTGCCATAAAGGAAATGAGTTCCTCTTGTGAATGCGCAAACACTGTGTGCGGCATAATCGTGCATCCTTCCTTGTCTAGAAGGTTGATTTGCGTGGTTTCATCGACACTTTCAATGTAATGAACTTTTCCTTCATACCGTTTCAAATACTTATCGCTAAGCACCACCAGGTCTTGTTCGTTGGGCAAGGTCGCAGACGAGAGGACAATGTTGGGCACCTGGTTCACCTTCCATACCTCTTTGATGAGTTCATGGAGCGGATGGGTTTCATAGTCCATGGTAATGGTGGGCTCGTCCCAAAACAAGACCATCTTCTCTTTCTCAAACAAGCTCAACATAAACAACATGGTCACTTCATAGGATTGAATGTCACAGAAAATCATGTCAATGTTTCGCCCATCCGAGTGAACGGGGCGTTTACGTCCATTCTTCTCCGTAAAGGTTCGCACGGCCGAGTAGTGTAGACGGATGTCGTCGGCGGTTTTGCATCCAAAGGCAAAGGCCACCTTCACACCCGTGTTCACCGAACTCTTGGCCAGATTGAGTCCAATGTGTCTCGACGCACACAGGAAGATAACCTTATACTCTTGGGTAATACCGATGGGAGTCAAGGTCTTGCCTGAACTCGTCGGCGCACGGTAGTAAATCAGTTTAGGTCCCGGCTCTTTCATGACCTGATAGATTTGTTTCTGGTGTGTGTGAAGGGTAATCGGGCGATAGGTGAGGACCTCGTTGTTCTCTAGCAAGAGCGACGCGTTCTCTAGCCCTTTCAACAGGTCCATCTCCGGCTCGTATCGTGCGACGAATTGAACCACCATGAGTTTCACATAGGCATTCAAGTCGTAGTGTTTGGAAAGATATTCAATGTTGTAGAAATAGAGTTCACGCGATTTCTTTGATTTCGAAAACCGAGACAAATAGTGGAGGACCATAAACTCGACCGTATCCGAAAACTGGGATTTCTGCGACTGAAGTCGTATCTTGTCTGCTGTCTTCAAGGGCTTCTTGGGTGCCTTGGAGACAATAGGTTTCAATTCAAGTGACTTGCAAAGGGTAGCAAGAGGCTCTTTAAAGAAGTGGTCATAGATGAAGTAGTCCTTGTCTTCGTGTTCCATCTTCATGACATCGCGCGTCGTGAATTTGGTAGAAGCAAAGCATTCCGTATCGTGATACCCGTTACGAATCATTTTTAAAATCGTCAACTCGGCCGGTTCAAGCTTCTTCTCCATCGTCTCCCATTCGTAGCGAGTAAGTTTGGTCTGATTGAAATCCATTTTGTTATCTTATCTATATGCGATTATTTCAAATCAATTTTTCTTGTTAAGATAAAAAACATCGAGGGGGTCTTTCACGGTTCCATGGGTCTTGAAGAGGGTCGGACCATAAATATCTTGTAACAAGGCCCATTCGAATAGTCCTCCAAAATAGATACGTATACGGCTGAATCCAAGTTGTTTTAACTGATTGTATTTTTCAATCATGGACCGGTCTAAATGGTCTTTTCCATAGAGGATAATCTCAATCGAGCGATTGTTTTTCAGATAGAAATTCATTTGGTCTGTTTCTTTACTTGCACAGAGTGTCCCATAAATGAGATACGATTGGTGTTCATGAGACAAGGTATTCAATAAAAGAATATCCGTCTCAATCAAGGACTGTAATTCTTTGAATTGTATGGTCTCAAAGGAAGAAAATACATTCCCCATAAGTATAGACGTTGACAATATTTATATTCATAAATTATAGCGTAACAATAGTTTCTATCTGAAAAATGAACCTGTTTATGAAAAATGAATGACAACCTCCATGCTTTCTTTTTTGAGACATTTGGCGGCAGAGATGGAGAGTTCTTCGCGACGTTTACGGTTGATTTTCAGGTTCTCCAAGGACTCGTTGTGTTTCTTAATCTTGGAGATGCTATTGTTTTTGTTCATGTCTTCTTCAATCAGTTCGGTATTTGTCTCGATATAATGAATGACCTTGTTTTCAATCGCCCACTTGAAAAAATTCAACTGACCAATGGTCGTTTCAATGCTGAAGCTCTCATCCCCGAAAGGCATCTTGATGCGGTCCCAACGGCAAAAGGGGTCGAACCTTCGTTTCGAATAGGCCTTGAGGTGTAGTTTGTAGTCATTGTAGACTCGGAAGTAATCACAACGGTCCGTCTTGTAAAAGGTAAAGTTCTTTTTGGAGTAGTTGGTGGAGAACCAATCCACGATACGGAGTGAAATCCGAGACTCGCCGTTGATGATGGTGAGCATTTTCTTGAGATTGTCTTCGTTTTTGTAAAATTCTTTCAATTTCATTAAGAGTAATTCATTCTGCGAATTCATTGTTAACCATTAGTATATGCCTTTTAAGTAATTTTATTTTATGTTTTGGTCTATTCGGTTTTAATCACCTGTAGTTGTTTCCCCAATTTAAAATAATCATGGCTGTCTGTGCGGCGTGTGAGATTACACTTGAGACAAGAGACACAGGTGTTTTCATTGTAGTGCCCGAGGTTGTTGTTGATACGTTCGAGGGTCCATTGCTGTTGTTCGCGTTTCTTGTTATACAAAAGCATCATGGGTTTTGTGCAATAATAACATTGAAGATGACTGTCTTTGAGCTTCTGAACCAACTGTTCAAAGGTAATGTGCTGGTCTGTATCGAATTTGTGTTTTTGCTTGTCTTGGGATTTATAAGACGAATACTTCTTTCGTAATTCTCGCAAGACATTCGCAGAGCCCGGGTCTTCTAAATGACAGAGGGCTTCGTAGGGGTCTATCAAGACATCGTATTGGGTCTTTCGAAGAGCCATATTGGTATAGTTAATATGTTTCATATAAAACGTATAGACATATTTTTATATCTAATGTATATGGAAAAAGAGTGTAAAGAATACAACAGTTTAAAGTATCGAACGTTGATAAGCACCGGAAATCCATTGGACAGCACGGTCAAGATATCCTCTGATGAACAACTGGAAATGTTCTTGTCCAAGGATATCGAAGACAATCGCAAAGAGGTTTGGAGCAAACTATCCAAAACCGAGAAACATAAACGGTTGAAACAATATATCGATACGCATCTTTCTTCTCAATATGAATTGACCGATATCGAGAAGCTTGCAGTCTTTCGCTATTTCACGGGACTCATTGATAATAAAAAGTTAAACAAGACGAGCGATATTTCTTACAATCGAGACGAGAGAACCATCGACGCCATTACCGGACTGATTTTTAATCCCATCACTCGACGATTTATCATTCATCTGGAGAAACAAAACAAGACCATGAAGAAGACCAAAGACGGTCTTGTCCGTCTGGACCGCCTGGGCTCCGCCCCAATTAAACATGTTAGTGACATCAAACCAGCCCTTTAAATCAATCTCTAATTAAATCATATTCCATCATTCTTGCCCGCAGGGCATTCACATGATTAGGGCGGAGCCCAGGCGGTCCAGACGGACAAGACCGTCTAAAATTGAATTAAACAAATGAATACGTTATAGGTTAGATGATCAATGACCTCTTGGTCTACCTGGACAACAATCCAAGCCTGTATATCGAACCTACCTTTATGAAAAAGGTTCTCGAGTGGGCGACCAAGGCAGGATTTCCTACATCTACCGAACAAATCGAAACTGAATTACTGGCCTATCAGGCACACCGTAGTGAACCGACGTATCGCACGCAAGCCTTGGAACCCGCCTCGAAAATAGAAGCTCTCTTGTCCATTCCTCAGCCTGTCCAACGAACACCCGAATGGTATCAGTTTAGGAATGAACACCTTACCGCAAGCAATGCGTGGAAAGTATTTGGGACGAATGCTACACGCAATCAACTCATCTTTGAAAAGTGTAGTCCTGTCGTGGAGAGAAGGAATGGACTACAAGAAACACCCATGAGCTGGGGACAAAAGTATGAACCGATTACGATAGAACTCTACCAGGATTACAACCAAACCATTGTCTCGGAATTTGGATGTATCCCGCATCCAACGTATTCCTTTTTGGCAGCTTCCCCCGACGGGATTGTCACCGGGTCCAATAATTATGGACGAATGATAGAGGTCAAGAACGTGGTCTCGCGCGAGATTACGGGGACGCCTAAAAAGGATTACTATATTCAGATGCAGCTACAGATGGAAGTCTGTGACTTGGCCGAGTGCGATTTCGTCGAGACAAAGTTTGTAGAATACGATACAGAACATGAATATTTTGCGGATGAAACCAGCGAGAAGGGTATTCTGTTAGTCTTTGTCGAGAACGAAGGATTTGTCTATGATTACATGCCACTTCGAACGCCTAAACACGAAATTGAACCCTGGCTCACCCAACATATGGAAGGCACACCTGAACGAGTATGGTTTAAAAATGTCTATTGGAAACTACATACTTATTCTTGTGTTCTGGTTCGAAGGCGCCCGAAATGGTTTCAATCCGTAGTCCAAGACATGGAAAAGCTTTGGCAAACCATCCTAGAGGAACGTGTCAGCGGTCAATACGTCTTACGTGCAGCCAAGAAACGCGAGGTCAAAGAGATAGAGAAGAAGATGGATGTACAGATATTCTAAAACCAATTAAACAGAACCCGTAAACTAAGATAGAATGTGTGAGCCCATGTTTGTTATCAAACGCGACGGGTCCTCTGAAGAAATGTCTTACGACAAGATTGTTCAGAGGCTCAAGCAGGTAGGACATGGACTAAACATTCAATACAGTCAGTTGGTCCTGAAAATCATGGACCAGCTTCATACGAATATTCAAACCCATAAAATCGATGAAATGATTTCCGAACAATGTGCCATGATGGGCATTGTTCATTTTGATTATTCCATCCTCGCCGGTCGTCTGGTTCTCTCCAATCATCAAAAGGAAGTGCCCGCTTCCTTTGAAATGTATCTCGAAACCATTCGACAAAACGAAGGATACATATCTGATACTTTTTATGCCACCGCAAAAAAACACTCGGCTTATTTTGAAAGCATCTTGAATCATCAGCGAGATTTTTTGATTGACTTTTTCGGATTCAAAACAATGGAACGAGCCTATCTGATTCGTGTAAAAAATCGCATCGTCGAGCGTGTTCAACATTTGTGGCTGCGCGTAGCCATTCAAATCCATGGAGAAGACTTGGAAGAGGTCAAGAATACCTATGACAGCCTGAGTCTCAAACACTATATTCACGCAACCCCCACCTTGTTCAATTCGGGCATCGCGCGTCCTCAGTTGAGTTCTTGTTTTCTGATGGCCATGGAGGACGACAGTATCGACGGTATCTTTAATACACTCAAGGAGTGTGCGACGATTTCCAAGTGGGCCGGCGGGATTGGACTTCATATCCATAACGTGCGTGCGGAAGGAAGTCACATCGCAGGCACCAATGGTAAATCAAACGGGATTGTTCCGATGTTACGTGTATTCAACAATACGGCTCGTTACGTAGACCAGGGCGGAGGCAAGAGAAACGGAAGCATCGCCGTTTACCTGGAACCATGGCACGCAGACATTGAACCCTTTCTCGACATGAAGAAAAACCAAGGAGACGAAGAGTTGCGTGCTCGAGACCTATTTTATGCTCTGTGGATACCTGACCTCTTTATGCAAAAGGTGGAGAAAGACGAAGATTGGTATTTGATGTGTCCGCACACGTCTACAGGTCTTGCGGATGTCTATGGGGAAGAGTTTACCGCTCTATATGAGAGTTATGTGGAAAAAGGATGTTACCTCAAAAAGATGCGTGCTCGCGACCTATGGTTTCGTATCCTAGACAGTCAAATGGAGACGGGCACTCCCTACATGCTGTATAAAGACGCATGTAATCAAAAGTCCAATCAAAAAAATCTTGGCACCATCAAGTCCTCTAACCTATGCTGTGAAATTGTAGAGTATAGTGACCAAGGCGAGACAGCGGTCTGTAATTTGGCAAGCGTGTCCCTACCGGCCATGATAGAGGACGATGTCTTTCAGCACGATAAATTACACCTGGCTGTCAAACAGCTTACGCGTAATCTAAACCGTCTTATGGATGTTAACTTTTATCCAAATGAAAAGACTCGTCATAGCAACATGGCGCATCGACCCATCGGGATAGGAGTCCAAGGTCTGGCGGATGTATTTGCCCAACTCAAAATCGCGTTTCATTCCGAAGAAGCCAAAGCGTTGAACATTGATATTTTTGAGACCATGTATCATGCCGCGATTGAACAAAGTATGGAACTTGCGAAAAAAGACGGTCCATACAAAGGATTTAAAGGGTCTCCGTTGTCTCAAGGACAGTTTCAGTTTGATTTATGGAAAGTGACTCCTTCCTCGCGTTACGACTGGGGTCATCTACGCGCACAGATTCATGAATATGGTGTAAGAAATTCACTGTGCTTGGCACCCATGCCTACTGCGTCGACCAGTCAAATTCTGGGAAACAATGAATGTTTTGAACCCTATACGAGCAATCTTTATACTCGCCGAACCTTGGCGGGTGAGTTTCTAGTGGTCAACAAGCACCTCATGAAGGAGCTGGTGGACCTGGGATTATGGAGCATCGCACTCAAAGACAAGATTGTGGAACACAAGGGGTCAGTTCAAGCTATCCCAGAGGTTCCAGAGGAGGTCAAGAAGCGTTATAAGATTGCGTGGGAAATCCCCATGAAACATGTCATTGAGATGGCCAAAGACCGAGGCGCGTTTATCTGTCAAAGTCAATCGATGAACCTATGGATTGAAGACCCCAATTATAAAATTCTCACCTCGATGCATCTTTATTCGTGGAAATGTGGATTGAAAACCGGCATGTATTATTTAAGAAGAAAGGCAAAACATCAAGCACAACAGTTTACCATCGTGCCTGAACAAAAGGCAGATTGTCTCATGTGCTCGGGTTAAGTCCATCATCGATGGGATTAATCTCTCCTTCGGTTTCTTCGGGTTCGGGTTCTGTCTCGAAAGGATTCTCTTTGACTTCTTCCTCGACGGGTTCTGGCTCCACCACGGGCTCTTCAATCGGTTCCTCGACCGGCGCGGGAGCAGTGTTCGTGTTAGAAAATTGAACCCGCTTCTTCGTGGCCGATTTTTCTTTCTTCGAACGAACACCCTTTTTCCGGGTAGAAGGGATACATTTATTTTTTCGGGTCATGGTGGCATATTCATGAGCAATCTCTTTTAGTAATTTCATGGCAGCCTTTATTTTTTGACTTATTCTCATTATAGTATAGCACTATATTTTTTTATAGTTCTATATAAAATGAAACTCATGGTAAAATTGACACCTATATTTGTGCTCGTCGTGTTGGTGTTTGTGTTTTATACCTTGTTTTTATTCATGAACCGTTCTTACGAACCGATGGACAATCCACCCTCTTGTCTAGACCCAGTAAAAGAGGAAGATGCTCCTTCGTGTGATGGAGAGGGTGGAACCAACTCAAACGTGCCTGGTTGTTACAACACGGTAAGAGACCATTACAACGGTTTCATCTCCGATTTTATGACCAGTGATTACATTTTAAAAACGCAAATGGTGACACCCGTGTGTCCAAATAATCCAGTAGGAGAGGTTGGTTCAGAATATGGAAAAGACGAGCGTATTGTGACACCCGAAGATGACAAAAGCCCAATCAAGTCATACACCGCAGCAAAGACAGACTATGACCCAAAGCTAGTGAAACCAGATGAGACAAAGAAATCAACACCCTTTTTAGACATGAGTATGTTTGCATCCTCTGGAACGGCGGCGCCACAAGAGGAATCGAAACCAAAAACAGAACCTTCAAATACTTATTTGCTGAACGCATCCGCACCCAAGGCACCTGAACCACCTGACGCTTCGCGCGGGTCATGTCCTCCCTGCCCTTCTTGCCAACGTTGCCCAGAACCCGTCGTGGAATGTAAGCGGGTGGTCAATTACAACGCAGCAGGTGTTTCGAATTTACCCGTTCCCATGATTGCGGACTTTAGCAAATTCTAATGATGTATTCGGATACGTTTTTTTTTGCAGCTACGATTCATCTGAAACGTTTTACATTTTGTTTCTTGAGGGACAATCTTCAGCACGCATTTGGATTTCTTTCCATACAAGGACTCGGTGCACCCTTTTTCGGCAGTAGTGACCACGGCACTACAACGCGCCCTAAAATGCTCGTATCGTTCTCTGACGTCTTCATAGGATAATCCAGAAGTTTTGTTTAACATATGGTTAATGTGTTCGTGAAGTCGATAGATGTAATGCGAAAAAGAATAACGGTCTTTCATGTCACTCCAACGAAGAGGAACCACCTTGAAATTTTTCGCAAGGTTGATGCGGCAATATTTACAGGGTAGAACATGCTCCAGAGACAATACATAATCACGATAGTGTTTCTTTTGTTCCTGTGAAGGTTCATTGGGGTAATTAAAACTCATGGTGTGTAAAAAGTGCCAAAGACCAGGTCCCCATACCGTGGTCAACATACCATCACCCGACTTGTATTCTTCCTCGGTATAGACCTTGTCCAACTTTAACCGTAGCTTTCTCGTTCTTGTCCCTGATCTCATCTATAAAATAAACGAATACTATAATTATACCATGGACCTGCTCTTGAACAATACGCTCTATCTTCTTTATTTAACCATGCTATTGGTTCTCACCGTCTATCCCTACGCGTGGGTAAAAGTATTGGTAACGATTCTATCGACCCTTTATGGATGGTTTCTATGGTTCACGGGTCAATATCTATTCCTCGTGAGTCTATTTTTCATAGAGACGTTTCTCCTGTACAGCTTGGCGAAGACGGTCTTTCACCTCCTCTAAGGTATTCGGACAGGGAAGAATGTAATTGTATTTAATCCGCATCCATTCTTCATAAAAATGCTTATGCGAAACAAACGCAGCCCGGTCCAATTGTATGTATTTACCACTATGATAGTCTTTCACCCACATTTATAAAGAAAAAGGTTCTGTTTATTATATTTTATTAATACTATAATGAACGTATGGATTGTAGTGGGCATTGCCATTGCACTCGTGGTGTTTTATTACGTATATCTTTTTTTCTACCCTCCAAAGCCCGAGTTTATACCGAATAGCGAATTTGTCGAGGACAATGAGAAGAAGGGTGAGGCCATATTGTTTTATACAGAATGGTGTCCTCATTGTAAAACAACCTTGCCCAAGTGGCTCGAATATAAAAAGGCCTACAATCAAAAGAAACAGGCCATCAGTTTTCGCGAGGTCGATTGTGACGAGAATGTAACCGAGGCCGAGCGCTACGGTATTGACTCTTACCCGACCATTGTTCTTATAGTCAATGAAAAACGTTACATTTATGACTCGGAGTTCTCACCGGAGACCATGGATAAATTTATCAATACAATCTTTCAGTTGTAACATTTTCTTAACTATTGTTAATGGAAGAACCCAGATTGAACATTGAAGAATTATACGAGTCCAAGAAGAAGAGCGACTTGTCTCGATTGTCCATCTATAGTAAATTGTTAGAACGGGTTCACCAGACCATACGCATCGCCTCTCGACAGAGAAACAGTCTACAGTTCTGTTCTTTTGTCATGCCTGAGGTATTGCTCGGACAACCGAATTATGATTTTTCAGAATGTCTCTCTTTTGTATTAGACCGCCTCACGGTAGATGGATTCAATACACGTTATATTCATCCCAATCTTATCTTTATCTCCTGGGGACATTGGGTGCCGGATTACGTGCGCGAGGAGCTGAAAGAAAAGAAGAATATTGAGGTAGACCATTTTGGTCAAGTGGAAACACCTGAGCCGACGCGAGTCGAATTCAGGACCGAGGCAAAACCGAAAACAAAAATGCAAAGTTATAAGCCCACGGGTAGATTTGTCAAGAGCTAGCCTAAACCTTTTGTAAAAGAAAGAATAAATGATTATCGTAATGAGTATGTTTCAATACGTATCGGATGAAGAAGGGGTTATTCCTATCCTAAAAAGGGTATTGGCGCGGTGGGATGAAGTCGTTCGTCCATGTAAAAGATGTAAAGCTTATCAAATTGCTTTACATGTTTCTACCCAACCGCTTGAAAAAAATGTATTGGCTTCTACCCTCGTCACAAAGTTCTTATACTTGGGTGAGCATACGTTTGGAAACACCTTTCCAATGGTAGGGGCGATTGTCCTCAATGCAACCTATCTTTATGGTTCCCTGAAAGAAGAACAGTTGTATGCGGTCTTGTTACATGAGGTGGGTCATGTATTGGGAATAGGGACCCTATGGTATTTACCGAATGCTCCCTTGATCCCTTACCAAGAGGATAACAAGGAAAAATATTATTATACAGGAGCCGCTGCTTTGCGTGAATACAAATCCTATTATCCGACAAGCGAGTTGGCCGGTATTCCACTCGAGGACGATGGAGGGGAAGGAACTCAAGATGCTCATCCAGAAAAAGACATGAATCGTATGATTGACGGAAAAGCACACCCGGGGTTACAGGATGAACTCATGACGGGCTGGATTAGTTCATTGACCTCTTTAAGTCGCATCACGTTGGGGTTTTTAGAAGACATGGGTTATGTGGTAGATTACACGAAGGCAGACCCCTATTTAACTTAAATCAGGCTCACCAAACATGTTACGAGCTACATTTCGGCGATTCTCTTCTTTCTTTTCGGGCTTCTTCTCATATCTTTCATCTCTATTTCTTGTCTCGATATTTCTTGTCTCGGTATTCCTTGCGTCGGTATTCCTTGCACCTAGTTGGTTAGGAGCCTGATTGGCTAGCGGTTTGTTCTGAATCGTATTTTTCTTTAACGAGTTGTCTACGGGCAAAGGGGCGGGCAAAGGGACGGGCAAAGGTAAAGGCTCCCGACGATTCATGTTCTGACTGTTATAGGGTAGGGATGGATTTTCCACACGTGGAAGATTGAGAGGTTTTAATACAATATTTGTGTTTGTATTTGTATTTTTGTTTTTGTTTGTATTGACGACAGGTTCTACAGGTTCTACTTTTTTGGGAAACCCAAACATATCTTTTTCCACAGGTTCTACGGGCTCTACCGTTTTGGCAAACCCGAACATGTCCTTTTCCACAGGAACTGCTGGCTCTACCGTTTTGGCAACCCCGAACATGTCCTTTTCCACAGGTACAGGTTTTGTAATGCCGAACGTGTCCTTTTCCGTCTCTACAGGTTGTGTTTTTCCGAAATCCGTCTCTAATCCAAATGTATCTTTCTGTGGAACAGGCTTGTCCTCTTTCGCCATGAACGAGGGAGCACTAAATCCGCGAAAGGTATCCGTAATACCTGAAATCCATGACTTATCTTTCTCTTCCGGATTTACGGTATTCAAGGGTTTATCCAGTCCGGTATCCAAGAGGTTGTCCTTCTGTTCCTCTTGTGTCCGATTCTCTTGTGTCCGATTCTCTTGTGCCCGATTCTCTTGTCCATAGATGGTATCATATGGTTCGACTTCTTTCTCTTCTGTCATTTCGGGTTCTTTGTAATTCTCGGGCAAAGGAAGAGGTTTGTTGACATAAAGGGCGCTATTATACAGAGGTTCCTCTTCTAACTCTACCTCATCTTCAAGGGCTATCTGGTTCCTAGGCGCATTAATCACATTCTCTTTTTGAAGCTGGGTATATTGCTGCTGGTTGAGGTCTTTGGTCTGTTCGTCGTATATTTTCTCAAACAGGATGAGTGCGTTGACGAACCGTCTTTCACAATCGGTATACAACGCGCTGATGAGTTCTCGCGTCTTTTCCTCGGTTTCGAGAATGGTTTTCATGGTGAGCATCGGGTTGATGCTATAAGTTTCCTCGTTCTTTGTATTCATCTGAAACAATACGTTCAATTGTTCATTCAGAGACTCTCTGTATATTTTTGTCTCCTCTTCGATAAGCTTAATCTCTTCGACGTAGCGCTTGATATAAGGATTGCTCTTCGACACGGTAAACTCTTGGGTAAACAAAGGGTCAGTGCAGTAAGAGAGGGAACGAAAGTCAAGTAATTCAATATCTTTAAAACTTTTCACGCGACTGGGTCGAACTTGCTCACCTGTAAAGGTCTGGTAAAAAAGAGTCAGGTCGTTGTTGTATTTGAGGTCCATTTCAGGGCTTCGGGTTTTCCATGATTTTTGACCGTAGTCAAAGACGTCATAATAGAGGAGGTCTAACTCCTTGATACCAACCTCGTCGTTCAACGTTCTCGTCCCTTGACTCGCGCAAACCTTTTCACCTGGATTAAGAATATAAAAATCATCTTCCGTGTCATCCAGTTTATTTTTCAGGATATTCACGCGTCGTTTGCATAGGTTCATGGGATTGGTCAGTTGTTGCAAGACGGGGCTCACGCCCTTGGGTATTTTTTTGAGCTGTTGAAAATCTTTCAGGTAGAATACCTGTTTCTCACCGTTTTCATCTTCATACATGTACTGCGGGTCCAAGGTCGAGACAATGGCACTGTATATCATCATAATTTTGATGTAATACTTTGCGATATTCATGAGCATCTTTTTTTTGGCGGTCTCATTCGAGGGAATGAGGTCCAAAATAGCCTCTTGTATGGTTTCCGACTCAATGTGGCTGTTCAATAACCCAATCTCTTCGTGGGTTAGATTTTTGTCAAACACACTCGATACCAATACAATTAGATTGTCCGAATATTCCTTGTCGGTTAATCGTAAGAGGTCAATCACATTTTGTTTTAGAATGTAATGTATCGCAATATCATTCACACGACTTGAAAAAGATTGGTCCAGTGCGACAGGTTCTTCCGTTTCGGCTGTCTTTGAATATAGATTAAAATTACCCATTTATTATAACGAAACAAAATAAAAATTGAATGTTACGCTTAGATTAGTTGAGTATAACGATGAAGACCATGAAAAATCACAAGACCATTCGAGACGATATGTGGAAAATGTTCGAGCATGTTCCAGAGAAGGAGGAATTAGACTGCATTTATACGGCCGAGGACATCTGCGAAAGATGTAGTCAAGTATTGTTTATTTCAGACGAAGGGTTTAAATGCTGTTCAAACAAGGTCTGTGGAAAAATATACAAGGACATTGTGGATTTTGGGGCAGAATGGAGATTTTACGGGGCGGACGATATCAATACGACGGACCCGACCCGTTGTGGGATGCCGGTCAACCCGTTGTTGGTCGAGTCCTCGTTCGGATGTAAGATTATTTGTAGACAGGGGTCTAGTTACGAAATGAGAAAAGTGAGACGTTATACGGAATGGCAGTCGATGCCGTATAAAGAAAAATCCAAATACGATGATTTTCAAACCATCAATGTGCTCGCTACCAACGCAGGCATGCCCAAAATCATCATTGATGATGCGATACGCTATTACAATAAGATATCCCAAGTCAAGACCTACAGAGGTGTCAATCGCGACGGGATTTTAGCCTCTTCCATATACATTTCATGTAGTATAAATGAACACCCGCGCACCTCGAAAGAGATTGCCGAAATCTTCAAACTGGACAACACCAGCGCGACCCGCGGGTGTAAGAACGCGTTAAGTATTTTAAACGATATCGAGCGAGACGAGGAAATTAAAACCGTGTTACACAATACGACACCCACGTCGTTCATCAACCGGTTCTGCAGCAAATTATCCATCAATCAAGAACTGACGACACTTTGTCTCTTCATCGCAAACATTGTAGAAAAGACCAAGCTTATACCGGAGAATACACCCCATTCCATCTCTGCCGGGATTGTGTATTTCGTGTGTCAAAAGTGCAATTTGAGCATCACCAAGAAGATGATTACGACGATTAGTAAAATCAGCGAAGTGACCATCAACAAATGCTTTAAAAAATTGGAACTTCAAGAAGCGAAATTAATACCTCCTCATTTACTTAAAAAATATATATCGTCTTTATAATGTTACAATACCTATTTGTGATACCGTATCGTGATAGAGAACATCATAAGTTTTTTTTTGAGAATTATATGAAATATTTGTTAGAAGATTATGACCCTTCTACGTATGAAGTGGTGTTCTGTTTACAAAAGAATGACCTGCCGTTTAATCGAGGCGCGATGAAAAATTGCGGATTTTTGTATGCCAAGGAAAAATACCCGGAACGATACAAGGACATCATTTATATCTTTAACGATGTCGATACGGTGCCTTATCAAAAGAATATGATTACGTATGACCTTCAGCCAAACGAAATCAAGCATTATTATGGGTTTGATTTTGCACTGGGAGGGATTGTGGCCATACGTGGGTCTGACTTTGAAGCCATCAACGGGTTTCCCTCGTTGTGGTATTGGGGATGGGAAGACACCATCCTCTATCAACGCGCGCTGAAAAAGGGCATCAAGGTGAACCGTGAACAGTTTTATAAATTTGGAGATACACGTATTCTACATCTCATCCATGATAACGAACGGACCATTTCACAAGACATCTATCGACAATACAGAGGAGATACAGTTCTCGATGGACTAGATACACTGAAGGAAGTGACCATGACCAAAGAAGACATGTTGGAAGTGAATCATTTTGTATGCAGTTACGATTACCGAGACAAATCCTTGGTCACGACCACCTTGGTGAATGCATCACATCCGTCAACGCCTAAGCCTATCCAGAGACCCACCTATAAGCCGAGACAAAGAGCCCGAACCATGGCATTTGTATAAAGGTTAATCATGGTCGTTATCTAAGAATTTTCGTATCGAGGTATAAATGCCTTGATTGACCGAGACCGTCGAAGTCTTCTCTGTCCGTATACCCAGGTAATCTTTGATGACCGCTTCTACGCTACCGTGTAGCGCCAATTTCTCGATACATACCTCTCGTGTATAATTGGTATTCCGCATAAGAATCGCAATTTCATCAATGGGTTCGTCCATACATAATGGATAAAGTTGTATTTAAATCTATACCTTAAATATATATGTTATTAGACAGCCTATGTACACCCACGGTCGTATTTATTGTGTTTGCGATTGCGCATCTTAGCTTAGAAATGTATGACCAGCATTACTCTTTGGCATTGTTAAAGAGTGTTTTGGCGTTGGTGATGATTTGTTTGTTGGAATTGTTATGTATCGTGAAGCTCCACCTCTTGGCATGGATATTGGTGTTTATGCCCCTCATTCTATACAGCTATATGACACTCATTATTTTCTTTGTCTTTGGACTAGACCCCACCCCTAAAATGAAACAATTCCTTGTGCAATAAACCTAAGGTTACATCCTGAATTCATTTAAAAATAATCCTTAGTGTATACAAGGATGGACCCAAATGAATATAAGTTAGACATCGATTGGATGTTTTATATTCATTTGCAGAGTTCTAGTGCGTGGGGGATAGAGAGTTATTATCCGATTCTCAAATTGGAAAACCTGAAAGACTTGGTTCTCATTTCGCGTGAGATGAACTTTGAGCTCATGAAAAAAACTTTATTCTTTTTCATGAAAGGAAAAATTAAACCCATGTGGGAAGACGAACACAATTGCCAAGGAGGCGGATTTTCCTTTAAAATATCCAATAAACAAATTGAGCCTTTATGGAAAAAAATACTATTTCTTCTTATTGGTGGAACCATTACCAAAGACAAGGAGGTCAATGACCATATTACAGGGATTAGTTTGTCTCCGAAAAAATCTTTTTGTATTCTGAAAATATGGATGAAGACCTGTAAGTATGTAAATGCCGGAGTCTTTATCGATATAGAGGGACTGGACAAGAAGACTTGTCTTTTTAAACCGCATGGAAAAGAATAATCTAACCATGAGATGGCAACGGCGCCAATCCAAGCTTGATTTCACCCAGCGAGGCCACGTTGTATTTGATAATCAAGGGAAGGTCATTCTCCATAAACAACTGAATTTGATTACAAAGGTTCGTGCACTTGATAAAGTAATTTAGATTCTTCAGTGAAAACTCACCTTGAATCACCTTGTTGTTTTTTTGGACAAAGTTCATCCCGTCTGACTCGCTGCGAATAATCTCCACGTCCGCATAGCTACCCGAACACTTGAAAATCAGTTGACTCTTCACCGATTTAATCTCTAGCTTGTCTGAGATGGAATTTAAATCGCGAATAATCTTCTGGAAGTCAGAGGAAGGTAGATTGATAATGGATGAAAATTTCACATCTGGAATGGCCAACTCTTCCTGTTCGGGTTCAATCAGTTTCAGTTTCTGAATTTTACATTGTTCCTTCTGTTTGTTCTCGAACTTGAGTACCAGGTTTTCCACGATTCCTTCATTGTAATCGTCGTCCTCGATGTAAATGGAAAGGGTGTCCTCCGTGTCGACGGTGCTAATCAACTTGAAAAGGTTAAACACATTTACCCCAATGATGATTTTGTCTTTGTTACATTCGTAATATTCAAAATTCTCGCTGAGTAAATGTAGATGAACCAATACCGTATGAGACTTATCCATGTTGACAATCCGCATGCCATCCTTCTGAAAGGTAATGTTGGTCTCAATCAGAATGTCCTTCAGCGCGGTCATGAGGGTTCTAAATGGAGCAATCTGAACGGTTTTAATGAGTAAAATCGGCTTGTTTCCCGTTTCCATTCTAAAGAGACCTTACGACTATTTTTTAAATGTTTATTTATATGAATAACATGATGCATACCTATGATTTCATTGTGATAGGAGGAGGGATTGCCGGGCTCTATTGTGCCATGGAACTATCCAAGTCTCATAAGGTATTACTCTTGGAAGCCCAAGACCGATTAGGTGGACGTATTCATACACATCAACAACCACGCTATGAAATCGGGGCCGGACGTCTTCATTCAAGCCACAAGCATCTATGGTCCTTACTCAAGCGTTTTCATCTACATACCTATCCTTTGTCGGAGCGAATCGACCATATCAACGCGACCGATGGATATGTGCCTCAGGTAAACCATTACATCGAGGACATGATACGAAAAACAACCCACACCCTGAGTGAAGAGATGAGACAATTCACCTTTGAAGAACACTGTAGGAACGTTCTCGGAAAAGAAGATACGGACCATCTGATCCAGGCACGCGGCTATACCTGCGACTTTCAAGAGAATGCGTATGATGCCATTCGTATGTTTCGAAGAGAGAGTAAAGGTGGATTTTTTGTAACCCAAGAAGGTTTCGGCGAGGTGATAAAACAAATGAAACAATCGACCAAAGCAACTATACACTTAAACCATACGGTCAAGGACATTTCTTTGACGGAAGGCATGTATCAGGTCGACGAGTTTCATGCGAAAAAGTTGATTGTCACGTTACCGGTTCAAGCCTTACAACAGATTTCTTTTTTTCATCATCCTCTTTTCCAAACCGTCCTGACGATTCCCTTGATACGTATTTATGCAAAATATCCATCTCCTTCGTGGTTTGAAGGGTTGCCTCACATGACCACCACCTTTGTCTCGGGTCAAATCATACCGATTCGAGACGGACTCATCATGATTGCCTATACCGAAAAGATTGAACCGTTTCTAAAAAAGGGGCGACCCTTACCGAAGAAAGAACTAAAGAAAAAGATAAAAGAAGAACTGAAAACCATGTTTCCTTTTTTATCTATTCCTGACCCTGAATGGATAGAAGCCTATCTATGGAATACGGGTTATCATGCGTGGAAAAAGGGTGTAAATTCTGAGAACATACAAAAAGAAATACAACATCTCTCTCCAGGGTTATTTTTCTGTGGAGAAACCTATTCCGATACACATGGGTGGATTGAAGGAGCATTAGAGACGGCTCACAAGGTGGTAAAAGCCGCTTAAAACTCTACTTCGGAAATATCAAAGGCCGTCTCTTTCCCTGACTTTTCTGCCAGCGCATACGAGGAGACACGAGACTCGAAGAAGTTGGTTTTTTGTTCTAGACTAATCATTTCCATGAAATCAAATGGATTGGAGGTCTTGTAGAAAGCTTCGCATCCAAGTTGTAACAACAGGCGGTCTGCCACAAACTCAATATACTGGTTCATCAGTTCTGAATTCATGCCAATGAGCCGGCAGGGCAGTGCCTCGGTAATAAACTCTTTCTCAATCGACACTGCTTCTTGAATAATGTCGCGGATTTTCTTCTTCGGTATCTTCTTCTCTAACTTGCTAAAAAGGTAAATCGCAAACTCGGTATGCAATGCCTCGTCTCTTGAGATAAGCTCATTCGAGAAGGTAAGACCTGGCATCAATCCTCTCTTTTTCAACCAGTAAATAGAACAGAACGCGCCCGAGAAAAAGATACCTTCAATGCAAGCAAACGCAATCAATCGAGTCGCAAAGCAACTTCGTTTGTCTTGAATCCACTTAATCGCCCACTTTGCCTTTTTCTCGATGCATGGAAAATGTTCAATGGCGTGAAAAAGCTTATCCTTTTCGACGCTGTCCTTGATGTAACTGTCAATCAATATACTGTAGGTCTCCGAGTGGATATTTTCCATGGCAATCTGAAAGCCATAAAAGGCTCTCGCCTCGGGCAACTGAACATCCATCATGAAACGCGACGCAAGGTTTTCCAAGACAATCCCATCACTTCCGGCAAAAAAAGCAAGTATCATCTTGATGAAAAATTGCTCATCTGTCGTGAGCGTATCCCATTGAGTCAAATCCTTGGATGTGTCGATTTCTTCCGGTCGCCAGAAGCAATCCACTTGTTTTTTATAAAGTTTCCATATGGTCTGGTCTGACACGGGGAACATGACATAACGTGACGTATCTTCGGATAGCAACGGTTCGTTCATGACCTTGGACATCTTTATATCATAGTCCAATATTTTTAAATTCTATTTATAAGGTTATAGACCCTTCGTTCCTTGGACCCAGAATAAATCTAGACTATATCTAATCCTATGTCCAAACCAGATTACGCACTTGATTTGTGTATTGAAGAGGAGAAACAAAAGTGTCTAGACGCCCTTCAGAAATATTACAAAAAGAATAAGCATCCCTCAATTGTTCGTTTACATGCCTATTTATCTAGTCTACCCGCAGAGGAGACTGTATTGGAAGACCTGGATAAAATAAAAATATATCTTAGCGAGGACCCGAGTTAAGCTTGACGAGGTAAAGCGTGAAACTTTTTCCACAGACGTTTGAATAGATTAATACGATAGGTAAAGAGAATCGAGAATAGGACCCCATCTGCGTCCTCATAGGTCTTGACGAGGTTTAGCTTGACCAGCTTGCCCAGGTTCATCTGTTGCCTATATCCGCGAATCAGGTCGTGTTCGGATGCCATCCTGTCAACCTTTTTACGTGTGACATGATGGACGAATTTGTATTCATCCTGCCAATCCATGTTGTAAAACTCTTCTAAAGAATAAGTATACACGGTCATAAATTGGGGGGTGCTTGCGTCTCCTCCGTGCAAGCCGTGAAAATGGGGTTCGGTGATAGCCACTTCCATTTTGTGTTACCTTCACTCCTCTATTCTAGGGTGTTCAATTTTTATTTATATTTTATAGTTCTATAGTAATGGTAATGAAGGTTATGAAACAAGACTGGCTCCAGAGTAGACCCTTGCTTTATTTTCTTTTTTTACTTTATATCATCGCGGTATCCACTTTTTTTTATAGACAGGATACACCTAGTTTGATTGTCTTCTATCTGTTGTTTTTGTTGTTTTATCTCATTAGTAAAAACATGATTGTCGTATTAGGAAGCACCATGTTTGCGATGTTGGTCCTGGTTCTTTTGCGTCAAAGCGTAAAAGAAGGATTGACCCAGCCAGACGATACCGAGTCTAAGAAAATACCAGAAGACCCGGACGAAAACAAGGACGCTTATGAACTGACGTTTAATGATTTGGAGAAAAACTTGAACGACATCAATCGTATAGAGGATGAAACTCGTAAAAAACTAAATGCGTTGAAGGAACTCCATAGCAAAGGGCCCGCCAAGCCGACAGCCAATCCACCCGCCATTCCTGCCGCTAAGCCTGCCGCCATTCCCCCAAAAGCATAAATCAACTTGACAAAGAAAGAAGGGATTCCTCTTTCGCATATTGCATGTGCTGTCCCAACAAATAGACGATGGAATCATAGGGAAGGTCTTTCTTGCCTTCATATTGTATGTTTCCATCCGGTTTCAATTCTTTATCTAGACGTTTGAGTGTTTCTAAACTCACAAACAAGTGGGCATGATCAATAAAGATATTGTCTAATATCTTTTCCTTTTTGGATGTCATTACAGTAAAAATATATAATTATAATAGTAGATGTCTGATTTTCCTGTGGTGTTTACACCCGCTGATACATCAACTATGCGAGAAGATACCACCAATTTATCCTATCTTTTTCCGAATCTCAATGGGTTTGTGCTTTCAACACAACCCCTTCCTTTCTTACCTGAAGTGAAAGGTTTACAATTATCGGTAAAAGGCAATTTGAATGAACAGGCCTTTGCGTTTACACGAAATAGACGTACACAGACCTATCTTTTGGATACCCTATACTTGGCGCCTCTTTGTCCAACGTATTCAAATGGACCCTTATCCACTCCCACACGTCAATCTTTGGTCATCAAGGGGTCGAGTGCAGAAGATACAAAACAAGCCATTTATATCTATATTCCATTTGAAACACAGACCGTGGAATCGTGTATTGTTCAAGTCAATCTATTTGATAAGATGAATCGGCTCCTCGTGAATTCACTCAATCTAAATGTGTCTGATATCAATGGAACAAACATTGATTTGAACAAGATGATACCCCATACCCCGTATCAATATTATGAAATCATCAATGACAAAAAGAATACGATTCTTTTCTTTGATACCTCTTCCCTTGTATTGGACTCGAACATCGCAATCATGATTCCTACTAAAATGGAATACAACCAAAAGACGACCAACAAGACCTTTACTCTTTATGAGTCGGTAAATGGACCTGAGAACAGACGAATCACACAGGGCATGGAAGATAACATTTATATCGACTGTATGCCAGTCGAATTGGTCAATGAAGATAAAAAGACCTACCTGAAAGATATCCCCGCATTGAAGGGGGCCAATGGGCTACCGGTTATCCCTATACCCAACGTTCAAGGTTTGAATTATGCAACCGACTTGATTGACCAAACCACGTCCTATTTAGAGAAGAGCACGCATTATATCTTGTTTTTGGTCTTTTTGTCCTTGATGGTATTTCTCATCTTTAGTGTGAAGAAGATGTTCAGCAAGTCTTCGGACAATGTAGAGGAAGAGATACTTCCTTTATTGAAAGAAATTCAGAAGAAGGTCAACCCATAACCTACTTCGTTAAGAGCTTCTCCAGAATAGGCTCCACTTCACTATCGTTGTTCTCGTTCTGATTCTTTATTCTGGAGTAATCCGACCGTTCGATGATATATTCCTCTACGCTCATCGGGTTGCGTGGGTTCATCCGCGCCAGCTCGTCATTCCTGGCCTGGTCCGCCCACATGTTTTGTCTCAGAAGTTCATAGATATAGATCATAAAGAGTAATCCAACCACAGGATTCATCGTAAGGAACAAGAATAGAGTTATTCCTAGAAGGGCTAATATAGACAGGGGCTGATTAAGCTGATTCACCCACCACAGGGGAGGTTCTATCTGCAACAGGATGAGAAACGCAAGAATCAACCCGACCGCATTGTCCAAGTTGAATAAAGTGCCTACCTTTTCTAGTCTATTTGATTTCATACTTGCTTTTATCGTTGCTTTCATAATACTATACATATAGAAAATATAAAGACAGCCTCGTAATCTAGGTATGGCATATCTGGGCAAGAAAGGGTATACGGTCTTTAAAAAGGACCTCACTTCATCACAAATCTCTAAAATTCGTGATGAATTGACGGTAAAACCACATACAACGCATGGACAAGAGCCCAGCTATCCGATTTACCTTGAATCGGACCGTAAATTCTATTTACCTAGGTATTATGGGATGGAAGAATTGGGGAAGGTCGACATGACCCTAAGCCCAGGTCAAACGATTCATCTACCCTTTACAGGTTCTCTCTTTCCTTATCAAGAAGGGATTATTCGAACCTATTTGTCTCATGTCGGAGACAGTGGGGGCGGACTGTTGGACGTAGAACCTGGAAAAGGAAAAACCGTCATGGCGCTCAACATCATTAGCCAACTCAAGCGAAAGACACTGGTCGTGGTCCACAAAAGTTTTTTAATGAACCAATGGGAAGAACGCATTCATACGTTCCTTCCTTCAGCCAAAGTGGGTAAAATTCAGGGAGACTGCATCGATGTAGAGGGTAAGGATATCGTTTTGGGGATGTTACAATCCCTTTCCTCCAAGGTCTATCCAGAGGATATGTGGGATAGTTTTGGTCTATGCGTCTTTGATGAATGTCATCATTTAAGTGCCGAAGTATTTTCAAAGGTAATGACTCGAATTGTGACGCCCTATACACTGGGACTAAGTGGAACCATGACACGTAAAGATGGACTGACCAAGGTGTTTAAGTATTTCATCGGCCCGGTGGTGCACAAGGAAAAATCCGACCTGACTACCGAGGTCCACGTCAAGACGATTTTCCTACAGAACGACGCCTTGTTTGAGGGGGTGAAAACAGATTATAAAGGAAGTCCTCTTTATTCGTGTCTCATCTCCAGATTGGACCATGTAGGTCGGAATGCCCTCTTGTTGGAAGTCGTCAAAGAAGAACTACGTAAACAATCTGACCAACAAATCATGATACTTGCGCATACAAAGTCTTTGTTGGCTCATCTCTTTGAGGGGGTTCAGGCGTTTGAGACAAGTGTGGGTTACTATTTGGGAGGCATGAAAGAAGCCGCACTCAAGGAGTCCGAAAGTAAAAAAATCATATTGGGCACCTATGCCATGGCATCGGAAGGATTGGACATTAAAACCCTGACGACTCTTTTTATGGTCACACCTAAATCAGACATTTGTCAAAGTGTAGGTCGTATCCTTCGGAGCAAGGAACACAGTCCCTTGGTCGTAGATTTCGTGGATGAACAGGATATGTTTTTGTCTCAGTATAAGAAGCGACTACAATACTATCAGAGTAAGTTTTTCAAGGTAGAAGAATACGATACCTTTCAGTCCTATCAGCAGGGACGTTCGACCATCAAGCCTCCCAAGAAAACCAAAAAGGCGTGCCTGGTGAATATCTAAAAATTGAAAACGTTTATTAATAATAATAGATATGACCAATGTCCCAATCAATATCATCAATGTCCCAACATCCTTACGTGTTATTCGTTAAAGAATACCAAGAACACGAAAGGATAGGTAAAGCCTACGAAAAACAAGCAAAAACAGAAGAAAATATTGACGAACTTGAAAATCAGTTGAGTGCATCATACGATAAGATGTGGGCTCTTGGAACCGAAGTGATGTTAATTGGTGAAATTAATCAAAAAAGATACGTTCTTAAGGTTGCCAGATTATTTAACAATGTATGGTTAGGAACTTCATTTGACTAATTATTAGCTTGCATGATACAAGAAATAATTTTTATTGACATGTCGCTTTTTAAAATACTTAAGATAGTCCTCGTATTGCGCGTGAACATCCATGCCTTCTTTCTTCAAGAAAGGTCGTATGTCTTTTTTCTTATCCCACAAGACGCATTTCCATTGATGAATGTATTTGTTCTCGGCCCATTCCAAGGTTGGGTAATAGTGCTGTAATACATAAGATAAGGTCTTTTCGTTTAGTCCCGTTTTCGTGCGTGCCTGTTCCATAAAGAGTTGCAAGAGCTCAGTAAGTTCTAGGTATTTCTCGGTCGGGTCTTCGACCATATAGTCTTTCCAAAACTGATTGAACTTTTCAACGTGAGGTAAAAACATACTGTATACCTGTCGGAAGTAGGGTTCTTGATAGACAAATTTCTTGGCAAGGGTATCTAAAATATCACGCTTGTTCTGAAACAAATGTATCATTCTCTTTTCCTTACGATACACCTTCCATAAAAACAACATGTCTTTTTCATGAATGTCAACTCCTTCTTTGATGCATAAATAATCACTCGAAAAGGCATCTAGGGTCATTTCCTTGGTATTTCGCTCAATCCACAACACTTGGTCCTGTAGAGGTTCATTCAAAGGTTCTTCTAAGAACGTGTCTCCACATTCATAACGCTCTGAATAGTGATAGGCGAGACAAACCATGTCCATAAAGAGCTGTTCTCGGTTTGCGACAAACTCTAGGTTAAAAGGATTGGTTCGTATGACCCGAGACACCTCTACGTCATGCTGTTGGTATTTATATTTGTAGTAATTGCCCAATTGAACGGTTTGAAAGTAACGCTCTACCAAATGATGGAGTTGCGTGATAAATGGCTTCATCGAAGGGTCTAGAAAATAATACCGAAAGGGCTTTTTCAACAAGATATCTCCCAAGGTAATGAGAAAGTATTTGGCGTAATTCTTGTCATTGAATAGGTTTGGGGATAAAAAGGACAATATGTTTTGAATAGTATAGGTATGAGGAATCGTCTTGGAAATGGTGGTTTCCTTTATTTTTTTATGTATCTTGTGTTTTAAACGATATTTTACCTCTGTGGGTAAGTTGTATTTCTGTAAATGCTGTAGCAGAGCATAAATGAGCTCATCTTCGAGTATCGGTTTGTAATGATGTTCATTGTAACAGAGATAAGACCCGGAAGAGAGCGAGTAAAAGAAATGAGAGCGGAAGAACTCGTTCAGGATGGTTTGAAACAATTCTTGATGGGGTTCATTTTTTGTCTCGAATTTACAAAGACTCTTGTAAAGTTCTTCTTGACTGTAACCATTGAACCGTTGCAATAGGTCGTTTACTTTTTTTCGTATTTTTACTTCGAAATCCATAACACGTATAAAGAGATATAAACTTTATTTTTATACTATACTTATGAACAAATTAAATACAGACATTGGTTCTTACCACATTGATGAACTCTTTAGTTTATTGGATATTCAAGTGGAACAATCGATGACCACCTCTGTGTTGAAAAACCAAATTGAGGCCAAATGTGAAGAATATATAAAACATTTTGAAGAACTCAAAAAACCTGACCTGGTGACATTCTTTACCAATGTAAAACATCAGCTTCTTGGATATGAGAACGATTCCACGATATCTACGATTCAAAAAACGTTGCTTTCGTATGAGAACGAATACATACCTTTTATGAACACGAAACAGGTAAAAACAGGCCAGTCCAATGGAATGTTTGAAAAAAACACGGAATCTGGCAATCCTATCTATCGTAAAACCGTATCCAAATTACTCAATATTGACAGTCGTTTTCGAGAGAATTATGAATTGGGGACATCGAGCGATTTCACCATAGACCTACCCTATCCTATTCATAACGTCATTGAAATGACCCTCTGCGATTTAGAGTTACCCTGTTCACATTACCCACTCAATCAAGAGCATGAAAACAATTATTTATGGATAAAGGGCACCGATACGACACGCAACTCTTATTACTTTTTCTTGTATATTCCTGAAGGAAACTATTATTATCAAAAAGCATTGGATTACCTGAACAATGAACTACTGGACTCGATTGTATTCAGTATGTTCAACTTTGTCTTTGACTTGGAGAGCAACAATACCGCAAACATTGGAAATGGAACAGGTAAGGTATCGTTTAAAAAGAAGCCCAATACGCAACACAATTTTGAAACGATTGAACTCAACTTCAATGCTCCTCCTATCACGAACCAGTTTACGTCCAAGGTGGCATCTAGTGTGTTGGATATTTCCTTTTACGATAAAAAAAGCAATATTCCTTTAGAACAGAGGTTTGGATGGATGTTAGGGTTTCGAAACCCCATGTATACTTCTCTGTTGGCTTACACGAGCGAGTCGATTCTCAATATCTTGGGACCCCAATATGTGTTCTTGATTGTGGACGATTACAACAAGAGCAACAACGTCAACTTTATCTCGGCCTCTAGATATGGAATGCTTCCAGACAATATTATTGCCCGCATTTCTCTGAAAGGGTCGACGTTTACCATTCAGTCCCAGAACGATTTCAGCGTCTACGCCGAGCCTCGTTTTTATTATGGACCCGTCAACATTAGCAAATTGACGATACGACTGGTGGATGAACACAATCGAACTCTCTTGATGAACGACAGTGATTTTTCTTTTACCCTTCGCATGACCACCGTCTATTCCAAGACCTGAACAAAAAATAAAGAATCATACTATAATGGCGAAGTCAAAAACAAACATCTCTATCACGGTTGTCCTTCTTTTAGGATTAGTTCTTTTCTTGTTCATGGTCTATCTAGCTCCTCGACCAGTCGTTCCTATGTCTCCAATTCAGGTGCCGTCCGAGATTCAGGTAGTGGTTGCGCAAGATTATACAGACACGTTAAAAAATGTCTATGCGCCTCCCGTAAGGTATCGTGAAATCGAGTATCGTCAACTTGGTTATTTAACCTGTGCTGGCCGTGACCGGCTTCCTCTGTTCGGTCGGGTCTTGAATCGTCGAGACAAATGGACCTATTATACCTTAGAACAAGGAATCAAACTCCCCCTTGAATACAACAACCGTCTGTGCACACAAAGTCCCGGATGCGATGAATTATCTTCGGGTGATACCGTCAAGGTCGAAGGGACCTCTTACAAAGTGAATTTATACGAGTCGTTTCTGGTCTCGTATTAAAGGGCCTCAAACAACGCACGGTAGAGTGGTTCCAAGGGTTTATCACTCCTACCTATTTTCTCTAGAAGACAAAGGGGGTCTCCAGGATAAAAGGCGACAAAGTCTATGTTCTTACGAGGTTGGGTCGTCTTGTCCCATGGTAAAAATCCATACTTCCTTTCCAATAAAATGTAAACCAGAGACAATACATCGTCGGCAAAACGATACTCATATTCAGCCTCAAAACAAGTATAACTCGCATACCGACGATTGCCCACAAATCCCTTGACCTTACGATTGGATTGGACTGCGGCTAATCCTAAATCCAAGAGATGACACTTTTTATTGAAGCCAAAGATGAAGTTGTCGGGTTTCAAGTCTCGATGGACAATTCCCTTTTCATGCAAGGCAAGCAACAAGGAAAACATTTCATGGATAGAGAGGTCCTCTTTCCATTGGTCCAAGGTCCGGTCCATCTTTTCAAACACCAAATACATTTTGTCTCCGATTAGTCCGGAAGCCTTTAACCGAGGAATAGGGACGGACCCTCGAAGATAGGTATACAATTTCAATTCATTCTGTAGCATACGATTCGTTCGGACGTCCTTGCTCTGTTTCAGAATGACCCGTGTGTCTTTCACTATATGCACAGCTTCATAGATTGCCGAGAAATCTGTTTCTATCATTTTCCTTACCAATATGTAGTTCCCGATGTTTAACATATAAAGGGAACCTCTATAGTTATATATCATGATTTTAAGCGAGTTCCAACAGCTTGCGGTCGAGAGCATCGAGAAAGGACATCACGTTCTAGTGACGGCTCATACTGGGTCGGGAAAGACATTGCCCGCTGAACACGCCATACGATACTTTACCAACCAAGGGAAACGAGTGATTTATACGGCGCCTATCAAGGCACTCAGCAATCAAAAATACAATGAATTTACTCGCAAATTTCCAGAGTTACAGGTGGGTATCTTTACCGGAGACAACAAGCAAAACCCTGACGCGTCTATCCTCATCATGACCACGGAAATCTTACAAAACAAGTTGATGCAACCAGAAGCAAGTCATTTAGACTTTGAACTAAATGACTTGGGATGTGTTGTCTTTGATGAGGTTCACTACATTGACGACGAAGAACGTGGCACGGTATGGGAGAATACCATGATTCGTCTACCCAAGACGGTTCAGATGGTCATGCTGTCCGCCACCATCGGAGACAAAGAAGGGTTTGCGAGTTGGATTGAAAAGATTACAGAACGCAAGGTGGTCATTTGTAGCACAGACAAACGTGTGGTCCCTCTAATCTATACCACCTTTTTTACGGCTCCTACTAAAAAAATAGATAATCTCCCGGACCCGAAGCAACGTAAAGAGGTCAACGCACTCGTGGATACATTCGACGTTATCAAGCAAGACAAGCTCTATGAGGTGAATATGGACAAAAACAAACGAATGAATAAACTCATCACCAATGTGTCTCGGAAATTTGTGCTCAATCAGTTATGTGAAAAGCTGCGCGAACGTGAACAGTTTCCTTGTCTCTTCTTTGTCTTCTCTCGGAAGAAGCTAGAGGAGATGGCCAAAGAAATTCAAGTGCCTCTCTTTGACCCAGGTGAGATTGATTTCCAGATTGAACCTATATGCAAGCAACTTCTCGTGAGTCGACTACAGAACTGGAAAGAATACATGATGCTACCCGAGTATACCTTTTATATTTCTCTTCTGAAGAAAGGAATTGGTATTCATCATGCGGGAATGTTGCCCATCTTTCGAGAGATGATAGAGATTTTATACGAACAGAAATACATTGCGGTATTGTTTGCGACCGAGACCTTTTCGATTGGACTCAACATGCCGACCAAGACCGTGTGCTTTACCAGCCTCTACAAACACGATGGGCAAGGTATGAGAATGTTGTATCCACACGAGTTTACTCAAATGTCAGGACGTGCCGGGCGAAGAGGGATTGACACCGTTGGTCACGTGGTCTTGGTCTCCAATCTGTATGAAGCCCCTGATACAAGTTCCATGGTAAAATTGTTTGTCACTCCACCCAAGGTCATCAAATCAAAATTCAAAATGAATTATGCCTTGCTTCTCAAAGAAAAGGACTTGGACTCAGCCAAGCAAATCGCGCATCAAAGCTTGATGAAGGTTGACATTGACCGTATGGAACTATCTTGTCGTGTTGCCCTAGAAGAACTACTCATTCGATACCATCAAAAACGAACCTATCTTACCGAAAAAGACCAATGTATCTTGTATCAAACCAAAGTGAATAAGATGGAGATGCTCCCAGCAAAACAAAAAAAAGAATACGCGAAACAATGTAAAGAAATGGAAACATCCACTTTTTTGTCTCAGTATTTGCTCTTCAAGGAACTGCAAGAGATGGAAAAGGAAATCGAGCGCATCCAACAAGAAGAAACCTACGCGTCCACCTACGTCGAGACAAAGATGAATGACCTGGATAAGATTTTAATGGACAATGGATTTGTAGAAGACAAGAAGACAAGAGCTTCGTGTATTCATGAAGTGCATCCATTGGTCATGACTGAACTATGTATAGAGACAAATTATTTTAAAGGATATACCTGTTCTGATTTGTTTGGACTATTGTCTTGTCTCTGTGACGTCAAGGTGGAAGAACCTCTCAAGGCCTATCATCCTAGTTTCTTGGTCAAAGAACATCAATTTATACAGACCCGATTACATTATTACATGGACCTAGAATATATACAAGATTTACCTTCCTCTGAAATGTGTCTACAATACGATATGGCAAAATATGTATGTGGATGGATGGAACATTGCTCGAATGAGCTCGAAAGCGTTCAATGGATTGAAACCTTTAAGCAAGAAAAAGGGTTGTTTGTGGCGGACTTTATTAAAGTTTGTCTCAAGTTGGTGAACATGGCCCGGGAACTGGAGAGGGCTTATGAGGACAAGCCTGAACTATGTGTATTGTTAAAGGAGGGTGTAAGTCAACTTCTGAAGTTTGTCTGCACACAAGACTCGTTGTATTTATAAAGGTATTAACGCGGTCTTCGTGGGCTTCGGCTACGACTGCGGCTACGGCTTCGACTACGCGGGCTACGACCACAGTGGCAGGTTCCACTGACATCATAGTAGCGTTCATACGGTTCATATTCGACATGGACGACCAAGTTATTGACAATGTCGGATTGATGGTTGTGGTAACGGGGGGCTCTCTGGAACGGATACATGTGTAGAATACCACTAGACGTTTTATTATGATAAATATTTTAGGCATGATTTAACGGCTTCGAGACCGACTCCGAGAACGTGGTCGTTCATAGTATTCATGCCTCGGGTCTACGGTGACAATTAAGTTATTGAAAATGCCCCCATGTCCGTGCCCATGATGGCCATGGTGATGTGGATGGTGGTGGTGGTGATGACCATAAGGTCCAAAGGGTCCGTAAGGATAGTAGCGGTCGTAGTAAGGAAACATATAGACTATCTCTAGAGTTTTGGAAGTGATAAATATTTTATTCAGAAGGATTCCAAGTCTTGTGTTATACCCAATCCTATCTGAAACCGAACCTTCTTTTTCAAGTTATACTCATCCATGAAAAGAAAGGGTTTTATCGCGACTTCTGATAGGATTTCGTATTCGTTGGAGGTATGCACAGAGCATGTATTTCCTACCGAAGGTATATACAGAGTATATTTCCAGATGTCTCTTCCTTTGGTTGACATCTCTTTGGAATACACAATGGCTGTATAGATTTGATTCTTGTGAGTAGATAGATGATGAAACCATTTGGTCTTGGACTGGATTTGCTTGATATTGCGCATCCCCTGGTTGAGCTCATCCAGCTTGTCGTAAAAACGGAGACAAACTTCAGGATGAAAGGGAAATAGATTTTGCTCGATGCATAGTTGGGTCATGTTCATGATATCCACCAGTCGACGTATCGGCGAACTCACTTGGGTATACTCGCCACTGTAACTATACTCGGAATAGCTCATAAAAAAATCAGGAAACCGCTGGTCCAAGACCTGGTCTTTCTTTTGTATGTTTAAATGGATACCTTTTTTCAGAACACTCCCACAATAGCGATTGATGTGTTTCATGAGCGACGACACCAGTTCATGACTGTCTTTTATACCATGTTTCATAAAGGCTTGATAATCGGGGTCTGCTAACAACCGGTCTTCTTCATAATGAAAATTGTCCGATACCTTTACCTTGACCACGTCTAACTTCTCTCGTCCATCGTGATAGAGGTCCAAGACGAGACACGCCCTTTCGCATCCCTTGTGTAAGGAACACAAGCTCGCCACAATCGGATGCATCATACTGATGCGCTTATCTGGAAAATAAATATTGGCAGCCCGATTCAAGAGACAGTCCGTCAACTCTAACTTCTCTAGAACATAGGGCACAAGAGCGATATAAATACTTCTTTTCTCGGCGTCGATACTGAGACCATCGTCGAGGTCCATACTTTCTTTTCCATCAATGGTAAAGACCCGGGCATCACGGAAAGGCAAATCAATCTGAAAGCTAGGAATACGTTTGAGGGCTTCTTTCTGCATCAATTGAAGCGAACCTTGTAGGGATTTACAATACAAGAGATATTCATAAGAATGTTCCAACACATCAATCGACCCAAAGTTTTGAGTGAGTGTTCCCACGGGTTGTTGAAGGTTCCAATGTTTAAATTGAAAGGTCACATAATAAGACAGCTTCTTTTTTTCAAACTGCGGAGGGATTTGATACGCTACATAGAAAGGAGGAAGTGCCTTGTTGTCTGGATGACACATGTATAACATTTTTTTGTTTTCCTTTCCATACATAAAGCGGGTGTCTAGAATGCCTGGAATGTATTTATTCATCCGAGTGGGTGAATAAATACAGGTAAGGGTATTTTCGTCAAAGACATCGTCGACAAAAGACTTGGGTGGTCGAGCTGTCATCTTCTATCATGACCGTTATGTGTTTATATCTTATTTGGTCACAAATTCTAATCGGTCCAAATCTCATCCACCAGTCCATTCTCAATACATTCGTCCACGTTAAACCACAGGTCATGTTTCAACATGCGTCGCAGCTGTTTTTTTGGAATGGTCGTTCGTTCCGCGTAAATGGACCGTATCTTCACCATGAGTTGCTTGAGATTCGCATATTCGTCTTCAATCTCTTGCATCTTCCCCCAGCACGAAGAAGACAGTTGATGAATGAGCATATGTGCGTTCGGGCGCATATAACGTTTGGCTCCAAACACGCTAATCAATGTTCCAGCCGAGGCAACCGCTCCTTCAATCACCGTATAAATAGGCACCTTGCAACTTTGGATATAGTCAATCGCATTGAGTGCGGAAAACACGCATCCTCCATACGAATTGATATGAAGATAAATAGGGACTTTCTTCAGGTTCATCTGACGCTTCATTTGTGTGCAGTAGACCTCCATCTCACGAATCGTCTCGATAAGTTCATGCACACTATCCCGGTCGACTTCCGTGTAAAAAAAGATATGATTTTTCTCTGTTCGGATAGAGGTCTTGGAGTGAAAAATAGGCCCTTCTAGGAGCTTGCTTACTTCTGACATTCTATAGAGAAATAAACGAGTTTCTTTAAATAATATTCCTTACGCTAGTCTAGCTCAAACAGTATGGACAAGGTTGTCTCGGCTTTCGCGAGAGGCTTGGTCAACAAGGCAAGTTTTTGTTGGAGTAGTCCAATTTCAATACGTTGTTGTTTAATCAAGGAGACAAACTCCTCCGTCTCTTTCATGTTCTCAAGATAATTTGAAATGTAACGAACATGACCTTTATTTTTGATATGTCGCTTAAATTCGCTCATGGTATGAAAGGTGGTATGATTACATTTACACACATACTGAAACCCTGATTTGCGAGGAGGGATAGGACAAGCATCCTCGTATTCTTGTGTGTCAAAGTTAAAGATGGGGTGATACATTTGTTGTCCAATGATCGCCATGGTTTAAGAAAAATGGAAGGATTAATCTTATCTCAATTTTAAATGATTTATTTTATTGTGCTATACTATAATGGATGCGTATAAATTGTGCTCGGCTGACAAAGACCTTAACCCAAAGACTTGCAAGTTCTCACTCAAATGCAAGCCTGGAATGGAACGCGATGAAAAGTTTTTGTGTAAGAAATCTGCCAACGCGGGAAAGGCAAAGGAAAGTCTGCAGCAGCGCCTGAACTCGTATTTGAAGACCGGGCAGAATAAAACGCTCAAAATCAACATCGGACAGCTTAAGAGAAAGATTGCGGGCAAAAATGGACAGGGGATTACCAACAGCTTGAATCGCATGTTGGAACAAATCCAGGAGCATCAAGCGAAGAACCCAAGCAAGCGCACCCAAAAAAAGAAACCCAAGGCCGAGAATCGTATGGTCGTTCGTGAACCGTCGAGGAACTCCTCTATCTATTATGGTATGAATTCACGTTCCCGTTCTAGAAGCGGGAGCACTATAAGTTCCCCTTACAGCGTTAACCTCAACTCGGTCGGAAGTGTAAACGGACAAAAAGCGCATCGCCAAAAGGGTCGTAAACCCGTCGTGAAACCTCTTGGCACAAAGTTTTAAGCCGTATACCATAATGCATACATCAAATTTATCATCGAAGACAAAAAGTATCCACTTTCGGTCCAAGAGACCGTATCGGTTCCGTCATATTTGAAAAGGTAGAACATGACGCTAAACGAATACATGAGGATAACCGAAGCCGAGACAAGTCGCCATCCCTTTACCGTATCGAGGACAATCATGTTGTAACTCCATACACCCCGAAGGAAATAGTTGATGATGACACATAGTAAGGCAGTGATGATAAAGACGAGACAATTGGTGGTCTCCTTAAACGAATATTCTTTGATATACATCAACTCTCCAAAGACAAGAAAGATGACCATGAAATGGGAGAAGAAGCTACTGAAGGACAGTTGATGTATCTTTAACGATTGTTTTGGATAAAGAAAGTAAAAATAGAGAACGCTAATGGTAAGCGCCAAGGGAGCAATAATCTTGAAGAATTTCACAGACCTTATATTGAGCAAGGCCATGGAGAAATAGAAAAACATCAGGAATAAGGTGTGATGGGTAAGCTGAGAAAAATACCAACACAATTTATCCAAAAAGGACCCATCGAAGATATATTTTCCTTTGTAATCGCCTCCCAGAGGGAAGAAATCCTCCCCATTTTTTTGTGTATGAAACGTAGAGACAAGGCTCAAAAAAATGGTCACCCCTAAAAAGATGGTCCCCAATAGATAAAAAGGTGTTCGTTCCGTAAGAACGCCCTCAAACATGTCTATAGTGGAGGGGTGTTTTTTTATGCGATTTTAAACACATCTTTTATTTGTTCATACGCAAAATTCAATAGGTTGAGTGGAGTAGAATATTGCAAGACCTCAATTTGTCCGGGGTCGATGGGCTCTAGAAGTACATACCAATAATTGGGCAAAAACAGGATACTGTCTTGATGTAATTCTAGATGTAACATTTGAGGGTGGTTCTGGATAAAGGACGGGTCTTTGACTCCTCGGTTAAAGTGGTCTGTATACTTTGGATGAATACAGGTAACTTTGTATTTACCTGAATGGATTCGGTAAAAGGTTCGACATGCCAAATTTGTCTCGACGATGAACGGACGAGTTGCGGCTTGCGTTCCTTGTTCCGTTGGCACTTGTTCCGTTCCTTGTTCCGTGCCTTGTCCCGTTCCTTGTCCAGAGACATCTTTAAACAGATACACCTTAGACAAAGGAAAGAATTTGACCGAGGGCTCCAGTAAGGGAACCGGGTCATACAGCGTAGAGTAGACCACATAACCCTCTTTTTCAGTCGCCTCGGCCAATTCTAGTGGAATGTCTCGACGAATCGTTTTCGCGTGGAACAAAATAGGCAGTTTCGTATAAATTTGAGAGGTGAGTTCCTGACGATAGACATCTTCTAGGGTAGTCAATTCATTGGAAGGATGAACATAAAAGTGGACATAGGTATGTAAATACAACAACACTAGCCCCGAGACAAGGACCAGCGTCAACATAAGAAAGACGAAGGTATTCTTTTTTTCCTTTGAACGATATATTATTCCAAATAGTCGTCTGTAAACTTGGGTGCAAGGAAAAAGTGTATCAACATGCCCTCTTGTTTAAAAGTAATCCGTAACGGACTGTGTTCGTCAAAGTATAGATGGACCTCTGGAAAGACAAGCGCATAACTGGATAAGAGAACAAGATAACGTAAAGAATAATTCAATTCCACGGTATAATTCTCCACAATATTAAACTCCTCGAGTTGTTCGTTCGGGATTTCAATTTGATACATGCCTTCTTCCTTGGACGTTTCTAGAAAGATACAGTCGTCGCGAATTTTCAGCTTGAGCTGCTCCCCAAAATGAGACAACTCTTGTAGGTATTTATCAAACCATTTACTTTTAATCGAAAAATCGGCACAGGGCTCTGTCAAAATAGACGAGAGAAGGTCTTGTTCAATGTTTATCAAAGGCACTTCAAAATGCCGGTTTTGCTGTGTATTGAACAAGTGAATAAAGAGCTTGTCGTCGTTGGTCTCCATTTCAAGTGTGGTTTCTTTGGTAAACATAGAGAAAACCTTCACTAGGACAGCACTGTTTGTGCTAAAGACTTCATTTGAAGATTCATAATGATGAAACCAAGAGGAAGCAATCTTAAAGTCTACAAGACAAATATGCGAACTATCCATGATTTGAATAAACAACTCACTGTCAGTACATTGAACGGTGACGTGTTTATTGATGTTCTTGATGAATTTGAACATTTCTATCCATTCCATCATTTTTTTCATGTCTTGTATAGAGCATTTCATCTATCTAGAAAGATAGTAAATTGCTTTTATATCCCAATCGGTTCCTCCGACAATTCCGTATTCTCGGGTTTATCCTTTTCTTGTCGAGACCATTTTTTCAATTGAATGATTTCCATGTTATTCTCCATCGAGAAGCTCTGCACCTTCATGATGAGCTTTTTGAGTTCTGCGACTTCATGCGTGAGACTATTGAATTGGGTTTTAAAATACTCAATGTCATTTGGATGGGTCGGGTCCTTTTGTTTGATAATGCCTTTCAGCTTTTCAACCTCTCCGAAAATCTCAATGATTTTATTGTCATGCTTAAGGAGGACCTGTAGAGGCGTCGTCGGCGTGGGCGCGTCTGGTGAAGGCACATTTGTGGGTGTATTCGCTCTACTTTTAGGAAGGTCCTCGCCCGTAGGCTGCGCTCGTCGTCTTCTGGCCGCGGCAAGTGCTGCTGTACCACTCATATCGAGAAACTCTTGAATTACTTTTAAATGATAATCGTAAATATAGTTATCCTTTTTAATTTCTTTGTTAACTATATTATGGAACCCATGGATTCAGACGATGGATTGGACGGAAGAATAGTAGGCGGGTCAGGTGGTTCCTTTGTAGAACACATGACCAATCTATCCTCTCTTGAAAAAAACGAACTCCTCAACATGTCTCAATATATTCTTTTGGCGATTATCCCTCTTGCCCTATTCTTAAAAGCCATGAAAATGTATGTGCCCGAGGGAGACGACGAAAAGAACAGTATTGAAATTGTGATTGAGGTTGTCGTGCAGTCGATTGCCATTTTCGTCATATTCTTTTTTATTCACAAGTGGGTGGTCTTTTTCCCTACGTATAGCAAATCCCCTTATTCGAATCTGAGCTTGATTCAAATTATCTTGGTTGTCTTGTTTTTAATGTTGTGTATGAAAAACGCCTTTTCGGAGAAGGTGTCTATTCTTTTGGACCGTGGTCTGGCCGCTCTGGGGTTGAAGGAAGAACCTAGAGTGAGCGAAAAGGAAAAAGAAAAGGAAAAAGCATCCACCAATTACGCGGCCAATTACCAGCGCCCTCCGATGCAGGCACCGCCGCCACCTGCCCCTTCTCATGCGCCCGAGAACTATATCCCGCAGTCTTACGGTCTGAGTGAGCCCGTGGCGTCGAATGAAATCGGAGCGTATAACGCGTATTAAGAATAGTTGCGGACTGTGAACGCTTATTAAGATGAACGCGTATGAAAAGATATCACGTGTACACCTAAATGGAAGACGAAATGGAGCGTATCTTAGAAGAGATGGACAAGTATAACTTGACCGACCATGCCACTATCCAGAAACAAAAGAACACGATTTTGTCTCAACTTCTAGAGACCGAGACGGAACGTAAAGTATATCAGAAGCTTTTGGTAGACTATCGATACGTAGACGAAATCGATGAATTTCGACTAGGAAGCTATGTGAGATACTTTAACATTCAAAAAAAATATAGCATGGAGCTGTTGCGAGGGGGATTCATCGTGGACCTACAGACCCGCGAAGAAAAGGTCTATCTCTTATGTAAGAACGGAAATAATAAGTTTTTTAAAATTCTACTACAGGACAGTATTGTCTTTCAAAAGAATACCAAGCAAGAAAAACTCTTGTTGGATATCCTAGACCATTTAAAAGATTAGTCCTTTTTTATAGGTTTTTCTATAATTTTTATAATGCTTGTTCGAGTGTAAAAGACCTGAAATTTTTGTTTTGTCATACTCACATAATTTGGTCAAAAATAAAAACAATGCCATGTCCCTTGTTTTTTTTATGGTGGAAGGTGGTCTTACGTGATAGTAACGCAATAAACTTTTACACTCGGGGAAGGACAAAGGTTTTAGCATTATAATAACACTAGTATATATCCTTATTTTTTTTATGAAACATAAAATGATTGTCTTCGATTTGGACCAAACGTTGGGGTTTTTCGACCAAATGGTCTATATTATTAACCAAACGCGGGCGGAAATCTACGCTCCGCTGTTTGAATTGTTCCCTGAAATATTTCGTCCTCAATTGTTTGAATTGTTACATTCCCTTGCCTTGTTGAAAAAAAACAAACGCGTGAATGGGATTGTATTATACACTAACAATCGAAACGAAGATTTTGTGAAGCAACTCATCCAGTATATTCATAGTAAACTGGGATGTTCTCTCTTTGAACCCGTCCTCACGTATCATAGCCCCGAGAGAACGACACGTGAAAAGAGTTATCATGATTTATTTTCTTGTATCAAAGATGGGAATACTCATTTGTTTTGTTTTATCGATGACAAATATCATGAACGTATGAATCATGTGGATATCTACTACATCCGGTCCGAGGCCTATCAATACATCTTGGAGGAGAAAGAAGTGAACACGCGTATTCAGAAAACCATACCTGGTTTCAAGTCCAAGAAGCGCAATCTTCCGATGAAACTACACAAGCGAGTGACCGAATACATTGCTTCTAAACTGAGAGATTTTATGAACCGTTAGCCATAGATGGATAGAGTGCGTGCACTCGCATCGGTAGCATGGGTAAATCGTGGCATCCAGAAATAAGGGATAAGATGACCTCCACCTGGATAATTTGTCTCGAAGATGGAACGATAATACATTTGCTCTGGAGTAGTCGGTGGATTTTTCTCATAGAGACCAGGCTCCATGAGAGGGACCCGTTCCTGTATCATTTGATACCAGGCTTTTTTCTGACTACTTACACCATCGCTAAAGGCTTCTTTTCGACGGTTCAGCACTTCGGATGGCAACAATTCGGGGTCATACTCTAGAATCACTTGACGAATGACATGTTTTTCTTGTTGTTTCTTGCCAGGGTGGTAACGGGTTTCTTTGTCTAGACTGAGATAGGCCTCGACAAAGGCAGGGTCAAGATAAGGGGTCCTCGGCTCTAGCCCGTGACTCGATATACAACGGTCGCTTCGCAATACGTCAAAATAGGAAATATCCTTTAAGAGACGACGGCATTCTTCGTCAAAGGATTGTGGAGAAGGACACAGATGAAAATAGAGATATCCACCCATCACTTCGTCTGCTCCATCTCCGTTTAACACGACCTTTGCCTCACTATGTTCTCGAATGTATTTCCCGATTAACCAGTTTCCGACACTGGCGCGAACCGTCGTGGTATCATAGCTCTCAATGTCTCGGATAACGTGTGGTATCGAATCAAAGAATTCTTCTTCGCTACAAATCACCTGAGTATGGTTACTCTGTATATGGGTGGCCACTTTGGCAGCATACAAGAGGTCTTCTCCATCTTTTAGACCGATGCTAAAGGTTTCCAGTGCCTTGCCCGTTTTCTCCTTGTAATACCTTGCCGCGATGGCCGCAACCAAGCTACTGTCCAGTCCACCCGAGAGGAGACAAGCCACAGGTTGCTCCGTGTTATACACTCGTTTTCGGATACTTTCACACAGTCGTGTATACAAGAGAGACCTATCCACTGACTCAGATGTAGGTAACGTGTAAAAGGGTAAAAGGGTCATCTTTTTTTCTTTGAACATGGCATAATGTCCTGGTAAGAAAGGAGTGCAATCGGCATAGGAAAAGGCTTGCATCGACCCCAAGTCTGAGGATACACACAGTTGAGTAGGGGTCGTCACGAGATAAAGAGGACGAATCCCAAAAGGGTCTCGTGCGATAGTCCAGGATTTGTATTGCGTATCGTAGAGGACGAAAGAATATTCGCCGTCCAGCGCCTGTAAGCAGTCTATGCCCAGGCGCTCATACAATAATACAATGACCTCACAATCACTTTGAGTCGTCGGAGACAACTGATACTTGGCAATCAGTTCCTTGTAATTAAAGATTTCTCCATTACAAATCAAGACATAGTTCTTGTAAAAGAGAGGTTGTCCTGATTTTTTGTTTAGACCGTTGATGGCAAGACGATGAAACCCCATATAACAATGTCTGTCGGTGTAATACGTCGTGCCATCCGGACCTCGTTTCGAACCCTCTGTCATCCATTGATAGAGGTCGGGGTCGGGGTTGTCTGAAATCAAAGCGAAAATTCCACACATCTATCTAAGGATACGAATTATCTTTAATAAAGAATATCTTCAATATAAAATATTAGATTAGTATAGATGAATATAGATTATGACAACGAGTTAAATGTTCGCATCATGGAACGTGTTCAAGCATCACAGCCTTTACAGCCTTTGTATGACCCAAGACCTGCCAGCACCAAATACACCCTATTCCAAACCACCCCTGAACCCCAAAAGTCCACGGAGCCTCTACATCAATACAAGGAATATTCTACCGAAAACACATTTCATCCTGGGAACAGAGGGCCGGTCGACTATTATGCGAAACACATTGACCAAGAGTCCACGTTGCGTTCCCAGTTTGCCGCTTTGCAAAAGGCCGATGCTGCGGTCTACATACCCGAGACCCACAGCGATTTATATGTATATTCTTCTTACAAACCCGACCCCGGACATAGCATCACCCAAGCCGTGTCTCGGTCCGTGAGCCAGAAGGAGTCTAGCCCTTTTTTTAACATGACGCGCCTTCATTACAGACAACCTTCCAAGGCCGAATCCAAGGAAAGAACGGGTCAAGGAGTTAAGCTTAGCCCAATAAGGTAAAACATTCAAATAATAATCTATCGTCTCTACTAGGATGATTGAGAGTATACAAATACAAGAACATAAAAAAGAGATTACACGTATCTTTCAAAAAATGGTATCCACCAAAACCGAGACAAAAGAAGAAGAATATCTCTTACACAAAGAAGCCTTTCTTACCTTTGTCTCGTCTGTCTTGGAGGAGGTTCAACGACGAAGACCGCCGGTTGATGTGACGGTTCCACAATACATTGAAGAAGACAAGCGTCTTGTGATGCGTTCAAAAAAAACATCCATGAAGGAACTCTTTGAACGTATCGAAAAAAAATAATTCTATATCTCTATATTTATATGAAGACGAAAAAAGCTCCTTTCAAGAAATTAAGTTGTCATCCCAGAAAGACGAAACGGTCGTATACGTGTTACAACGATAATGCTCTAATCGAATTACGTGATCTATGGAACAGAAAGTATCCAGACAAAAAGATTGTGCATACGGAACAGAAGAAGATTTGGAATGCGTTGCGCAACAACATGAAAGATTGCGACCAAGAAGTCTGTTGGATGGAAAAATTAGAATTGGATAAAGAGAACTCCAAGCGTATCATCAAACATAATTTCGCACCTGTCCCGCCCAAGGAATGGAAGAGCAACGACAGAGAATGGCTATCCAACGAAGATATTGACGAAGTATTAGACCAATATCAAAATACTTATCCAGAGTTTGCCTATATCCATGCGTCCCCGATGGATTTCGACACCAAAGTGGGCGACCGTTGTGTAAGTGAAGACTTGTGTAAAATAGACTTGGCAAGTTACCGTAAAAAGGGTAAAACGAAAATAGGTATCGTATTGAACTTGGACGCCCATGACAGAGGAGGTTCTCATTGGGTCTGCATGTGGATAGACTTGAATAAAAAAACCATCTATTATTTTGACTCGGCAGGAAACTCGCCTACAAAAGAAGTAAATGTTCTAGCAGACCGACTGAAGCAACAGGGGAAAGCGATGGGATTGACTTTAAAATACCGAGACAACCGAAACAAAGCACATCAAACGACCACAAGCGAATGTGGAATGTATGTCCTTTACTTTATCATTCATCTTCTAAAAAAGAAGAAAAAACTGAACACCTTCAATCGAACGCGCGTCAAAGACGACGAGGTTGCGAAATATAGAGACGTTTATTTTAATCGGGTCATTGCCAAATAAAAGATATAAATGAGACATTCTATAGTCTAACATATGAATAGTCAACAGAACAAGGCCTATTTGTGGAAACAATGTATTGAACAAGGAATATTTAATACATTGAACTCGTCCGTCTTACCGACTGTGCAGAAACGGTTTGAGGAACTCGTCAAAGAATATGAAAATTCACAGGATGCGGTGGAACTGAAAAACGAACAATTTTTAAGAGAGTTTAGAAGTCGTCTCATGCCCTCGTTCGAAGATACTCAAAAAGAATACGATAAACTACTTCAGCCACCCAAGCCACCCATGGTGGATTTTACGCGTGAACCAGACAAACCTATGCAGGACCTAACGTCCTTGTTAGAGAAGACCAACGAGCGAAGGAAAGAAGAAATCCAGCAAGTATTTTCAGACAAACCCTTCCTTACGCAAGAGAAAGACCCCATCTTAGAACGAATGGAACGAACCCTACAGAAACATTCTGAGATGTTACTTTCGATTTTAGAGACCCAAATGAAATTGATTGATTATTTACAACGAAACAAAAAATAATAATATAGAGTATATGAAAATGAAAAACGATGTCGCGGTCATTATCATCCTTCTCATCATCTGTTTTATTGTGATTCCTTTCATCAGTCAGTTGTTTGTAAAAGAGGGATTTTATAACATGAACTCGATTGAGGTGAACCGTGTGCTCAAACGAGCAGGAACCAAACAATTGAACAATGCGGCCTTGCTGAATACCGCCGAATTAAAAAATGATGTAAGTTTTAACGCCATGCGAGATTTTATGTTAACCATAGACGACAAACCTGGACAGGATGTCAGTTACAATTTTTGTATAGGAAAACTCAAATGTGATGCGACTTATTCTATGCAGAAGTTACCCTTTAAAGACAATGATAACACCAACCTCTATTACCCTTATTGTGTGAGCGGTGAACTGTTGAAAGACATTAGTTGTGACGGGGGTCTCCTTAGCGTTACACGAGAAGGAGAACCCTTTGATGCGTCGGGGTTTACACCCAGTTACAGCTTTAACCGATACCAAACATCCGAAAACCCTTTTTACTTTGCTCAATATAACTTGAACGAAAGCAAAACGGGGAGAGTGAAAGTGAAGGACCTGTTAGAATGTGACTACAATAGAGATAGTAAAAAAAAGCTAGAGTGTGCGAGTCTTGAGAACGATAGCCGGTCCGACACGTCGCCCCCCACCTCAAATCCTCTCGAAAGTGCTCTGTTAGCTTGGTTTACAGCACAAACCGCAGGGGGAACCGGTAGCCAGACCTCAAATAGCACAAGTAGTTCAAGTTCCAGTTCTGGTTCAAGGTCAAGTGATGCCATCAAATGTATTGCTGATTTTGGAACTGAAAAAGGAGAACCTCTCTGCTGCGGCCAAACAGGTGTGCTTCAATCCACCAAATACGTATGCCCGAATACCCTTCCCTATTGCAGCGATTTTAAGTGCGGTAGTAAATTCGGCACTTGTCGAAAATAAAGGCTTTTCCTACTATAATAGATGTTGTTGTGGGTCATTCTACTCCTTTTGATTACACTTTTATTCTCGGTGTATAGGGTCCCGGAAGGGTTTACATCCATGAAAGACGAGTTTAGTGTCCCGATTGATTTGACCACCATGCGAGTTCAAGAAGTTCAGGCCCTGATAGATGGAGGTCTTTTATGGAAAGACGTAGAACCCGTGAGACTACAAGAATTATTGGTTTTTTTAGATAGCGCTCAGTTAAAAGCTGCTCTTGAAAACAATACCGACACCATTGACAACAAAATGGGCGATGCTGTCACAAGAGAAGTATGGAAAAACGTCATTGACTTATTCCGGGTAAAGATTTTCGAAGAATACAACTTGGTGTTAGAGTTGTCGAATGAAATAAACCGAATCTCCGCAACATTTCATGTCGCCACGAATCCAACCATGAGAGAAAAATATCAATATTATGTGAATTTCGACCCCTCTAAATCCCGGGCTGATATACAAGAAACCTTGGTGAATTTAAAAAAAAAGATATTGTCCTCGTTTTTAAATTTATTCGATATTTACACTCGTTTCATTCTCTTCTACCAGTCGGGGTTTAAGAAGGTCGATAACCAGGTCTCTTTAAAAAGACCCAACCTGCATTTTATCACCTCGGATATAAGCGTAAGACCTGAAAACATGTATAAGTATTTTTATGACAATACAAATTTTCTTATCGACAACAAGAACATGATCCTTCGTGTGTTACAGAAAAAAATGTCACAACAGCGTGAACAAGAATCCAAGAATCTACTCGAATTTTCAACGAAATCTACGAGCGTGGAAGCCGCCAATGCGAATGTTGGTTTTTTTTCTAACATTATGGACAAGTTGAACCTATTGGAGAAAAAAGAACTTGTTCCAGTGTTTACCAACAAGGTCGTGGACCAGCTAGCCGTAGACCGTTACATGGACCCCGCTTGCCCAGAAGGAGAAAGCTTGTTTTGTAGTGGAAAAATAACCTGCACGGATATCTATGGCAACGAAATCGCCGGTCTCATGACGACCGAAAATACCTCTTATACAGGTGGAAAAACGTATTCAAATTGCGGGAGTTACACGGACCGGGTCGAATACAAAGATTGGATAGCGTCTCTTTCGAATAACTTATTAGGCGCCTCTACAGAAATCATCACCTATGATACGGACAAATGCACCATTACAAAGCCATGGAAACTATCTGGAACCAATACATCCTGCTATCTTACGGTAGAAAAGGCTCAGGATGCCTTTCTACAAACGAACGAGGTAAAAAATGAACTCCTTGTCGGAAGTGTCATCTTGTTAGAGGCATCTTTTCTGGAAGACTACTTCAGTTCTAATCCAGAAAGTATTTTTAACTTGAACCATCCGAATGAAAATATTCAGGTTCAGCGTCTACGATTCAAAGGTAATATAACGGACAATAATAACTATGATAAATCCAATCGAATCCTCGAAACAAATCAAGACATTGATATGTTGAAAAAGTTACCCAAAGTATTTGTCAATAAAAACATCTATTACAAGGGTAAGATTACTCAAATCACCAAACAAGGATATGATTTGATTATCCCGGATGAATACGGGATTAAGGTAGCCGGGATAAAGAAAGAGAACCTCTTTATGCCGAATGTAAGTTATTTAAACACACTGAATGAAACCTTAACCGACGCAACGGTCAACAGTCTTCCTCGTCCAATGTGTTCTGGTTCGTTTTCCAAGTGCACTCAGAAACCGAAGATTTTGTTTGACCCGACGGATACCATGAAAAAGAACATGATAAATCTTTATGAAAAGTCGGCTCCTTATCTGTTAACTTCTACGGAAATTTCAGACAATTGTCCATCCGGTGTCTCTTCTTCAGGATTTTCCGTATTTTAAGCATTGGGTTCCTCGGCCTTTTCTACTACCTTTTCAAACTTCTTTTTCGTTCCACCTTCATAAGGGTTAGCATAACCGTTCTGAATGAGCCACTCATGAACACGAACTTGGGTTTCGGGGATAGTAATCTCGACAAGGAGTCGTCCGTATTTGTCAAAAGCACCGCAATCCAGTTTAACGGTTTTATTCAAAATGAGTTCGGTCAATTTGTCTCGGACTTCGTAACCCTTTTTCTTTTCCTCGAGGTTTTTCGTGCGAAGCTCGGGTGTATCTACATGGGAAATCCGACAATTCCATTTGAATGCCTTTCCCATGTAATCAAAGACCACGTGGATGGTGTCTCCATCATACACTTTAACCACCACGGCCGAAGTGCTGTAACCATCCAGTGAAAAGAAAGGAGTGTCGTTGCTCATTGTATACTAATGATGGTCTTCTTTATATCGTTAATCTAAAACAACCTTGTCCTCTTGCACCGTGCCAAGTCTCACAAGCACCTTTGATGTTTTATACACGTTGTAATCATACACAACCACCGGTGTTTTACTTTGGTCTAGTGCATACATCTTGTTTCCATATTTCTTGGCATACAGCTTGATTTTGACCTTTGTCTCGACCGCGGCATTTGTCTCACGGACGGCCGTATCCTTGTAATCCGGGTCGTTGACAAGATGAACGTCCCGGCTCTTGATATTTTTGCTTGTAGGCATCGGATACCGATAACATTTGTCCTTGTTGGTATGATTGAGAGCACAGTCTATCGAGACCTCTTTCAACGCATCTAAAAATTTAGTCGACAGTCTCGCCTTTCTCTCCATAATATCATACAGAGATTCATCGGTGGTCAATGAATTGTCTGCGGTCTTGATGTCATAAAATTGGTCTAAATCTACCTCTCCACCTATCACCGTCAAATAAAGGAACACCTGGACGGTTTGTAACTGCTTGGGCAAGTCCGAATGACTACAAATACGTCGAGCGCGTCCAATCACCTGGTTGATGCGCACGTGATGCCAATACGGTTCCATGATATGGACAAAACGAGTATTCTTTAGGTCAATGCCCTCTGCGCCCGAGGAGGTAATCATGAGCACCTTTATAATTTCACCATGAAGATTCGTCTTTTGAGGAAAGAGCTCAGAGAGCTGGGTTTGCAAGTGATGAGGGATTTTCTTGAACTCGTTGTTGTAAATGTTACGGATAATTTCCTTTTGTTCAGCCGTTTCTGTGCCCGTATACAGAGAGAAATAATGATTTTCAACATATTCGGAAGGACTATACATACTGATAATGTCGAGACTGTAGTTCCCTTTGTCTCGTTTAATTCTCAGCTCTTTGAACCCATGATACAACATGGCCAGTCGAAAGAGTCCAATCCCTTCCAGTGTGCGAAAGGTGGAATAGAGGAGATGACATCCATGGTTTGTCTTGTCCATGAGATTGGCTAAAATCCTCTTGAACTTGGAGCTATACACCGAGAGAACGTCGGGTAAATCAGTGGATGTGCTTACATATTTGGGAAGATTCGACTCAAAACATTCCGACGCATGGTCTTTTAAATAAGCAAGCGTTTTATCCATGCGTTCTTTGTAGTCGTCTAATATCTTCATTTTTCCATTTTGTTTTCTCTCTAGGACATCGGTCTCGTCGTATAGACCATCCACATTGTCCAACATATCGACGTCCGAGACAGCATCTCCAAACTCTTCCGTCACCTCCTTTAGAACAACGCCTTCCAGTGGATGTTCGGCGTCTCTCGGAACCGTTTTTACCCCAGGCAAAGGACGCGGGAGGCCTTCGGGAAAAACAAAATTACAGGCAGACCGAGAGAAGAAACGATAAGAGGAGGATGTGCCAAGGTCAGGCTCGTCTGCGTCCACGTTTCCCTTTTTCTTTGCCTTGAGGTCTTGTTCTCGCTCATCTCTTCGAATGTTAGCATAGTATTTTAACTGGTGCATACTCATTTTACACTCTTGGATATGGATGGGTTCTCCATCCGCTGTCTCCACCATGTCAGGCATGAGTTCACGCTTGTCTCCTAAATAAGAGACCATACCCACAATTCGGGATTGAAAGAACTGTTTGGATTTCATCTCATTCGTGGCGGAGACAAAATAACTATTAAATTCTTCCTCGACGTCTGGAAACCGCTTAAACTTGACCAGGGTCGTCTTTTTGACCTTAATATCGGTCTGTTTCTTCAAAAGGGTTTCAATCCGGTCCTTAAAATCTTGAAAATAGGCTTGCCCAGGTTCTTCGTAGACAAGTTTGCCTTGGTCATCCTTGATAAACCCATATGGATTTTTCAGCAGTCGAAGCTGCTTGGTGCTCTCCTTGTATTCTAAAAGGTCAATACTGTTTTCTTTCTTGAGTAGGTTCTCAAAATAGGCTTTGTTGAGATGGGGGACCTTCGGGTCCAGTGTAAAATCAACGGCCTTGGTATATCCTCCAATCAAATTAAACAACACACCTAGTTCCGAAGGATAGTTGATAAAAGGTGTTCCAGTCAACGTCACCACGCGCACGTTCTCCGCATCCATGATATAGTGATACAGTTCCTTGGACAAGGAAGCCTTTTTATTGGAAAGCTTGTTCTTGATACGACTGACAAAGTTGTGTGCTTCGTCAATCACAATCGTGCTATTGTCAAACGGATTGTGTTTGTCGCTGGGCTTGTAGACACGTTTCCATTTTTCTTGAGTGAGACCGTTGTAGTTAATAAAGTGATACTTGAGGTCAATCATCAGGTCAATCTGTTGATTGATTTGGTCTTTTTCGGTCAAGGAAAGAGTCTCGTAATTAGAGGCCCCCTTTTCTTGGACCATCCAAACCCCCTTTACCTTATTTAGATAGGTTGTAAACGGATGACCTACCACATCCTCGGGGTCAATCTGAAACAAGGTATAAATAGAGGACCGCTTCGTGGCATCAACCGGCTCAAACTTCCATGCGTGTTTCAGTCGAAACAATTGATTCCCGCAGTATTTCATTTGGGTTCGATAATTGGCCTGTAAGGATGCGGGTGTCATGATGAATATCTTTTTGTTTTGAACCATTCCCTCTAAGAGTGAAATAGAGGTGCATGTCTTACCCGAACCCAGACCATGATAAATGAGCAATCCTCTGTAAGGTGTATAAGTATTTAAATAATGGTTGACGATTTCTTGATGTAACATCTTCTCAAAGGGTTTGTTTTTGTTTTTGCTTGCACAAGAGGCAGCTTCTTCCGAGAGATGTATGCCTCCAATCTCTTCCTGGATATCTTTGAAGAATCCGTAACGATTGTTGAAATAATGGGGTTTGATTTCTAGATGCGGAACATCCAAATAATGTTTGTATTTTTTTACGAGTTCGTCGTCCGTGTCAAAGACAATGGGTTCCATTCGTTTGGTCTTTCTCGGTTCGCGTTTCTTTCCGGTCTCTTTGAGGGACGGTTCAAAGGCAGCTTTTTCCAATACAATCTGTCGTCCAGTCTTGACAGGAATGCCTATGCGAATGGGGGTGGGCCGTTTAAATTTTTGATAGAGTGCCTTTTTGTCTCTCTCAATGCGTATCTTTAATTTTGGATATTGAAAGGGGATGTTTTCTACAGGCTTCACTTTAAAATAGTTTGAAGGGGGCATACATTAAAAGAAGAAATTAAACAGTCCAGGTTTAACATCAATACGGTTACTTGTCTTTTCGCTGGTTCTCGTATTTTTCGATTTTGGTAAGTGCATCTAAACACGCCAGCTGTTCAGCCTTTTTCTTGATTTTATGTGTGCCAGAACCAAGGAATACAAAGGGATGTGTATCGACATGTATCTGGTCAAACGTCTTGATGTCTTCGAATGGCCTTGCGTCCGAAGGATTCAAGACATGGATATTGTCCGTCAAACATAAAAAGACCCCCATGTGGTATCGCATGTCTTCGTCTTGGGTTAGAATGATATAGTGAGGAGTCCGCTTAAACTCCTTCTGTATTTTTACCTGTAAAATGTTTTTAAAATTGTCATCTGTTTCGAGTATTTCGTTCCAATCCACAAAATGTTCATAAATGTATTCTATGAACAACTGACAATATTGAAAGCCAACACCCACATTAAACACATGGACAAATTTGACATCTTCCACTTGGTTCAAGTTTGCGTCTAAAAACAACGCACCTAAAAACGCCTCAAAAAGACAACCCAATTTCTTATAATTGACTCGTGTCTTCTTTTCCTCTGCGTTTCGAGAAATAATAAACCATTGCTGTAATCCTAGCTTGTAGGCGAGCTTTCCGATGTGCTCGTTCTTGACGAGACAAATTTTCTTCTCTGTCATGAACCCTTCATCCGCATCTGGGAAACGCTTGTATAAATACATTTTGGTAATGGCCTCTAAAATACCATCCCCCAAGAATTCAAGCCTTTCGTTCGAATGTTGTTTCAACTCCATGCAGTTGGACACTTTCTGAAAATGAACATTGTCCGTTTTCAGGTAGGACCGATGGACGAAAGAACGCTTGAATAAATTCAAGTTGTTCACCTTATAATTTATATGAAAAGATTGAAACAAGGTGTCCAATTCCTGTAAAGTAATTTCTTTATTTTTAGTGTTATAAGGGTTTGTTCTGTCCTCCATCTCTACATCCTCGCTGTAATTCTTTAAACGTTTTTAGTTTCGTTAAAATATTGTATTTTTATAATGACCACATTAATTGTGAAAGATATTTCTGGTCTAGACCAGAAATTATTAGGGTTCGAAGAAATAAAAAATATGATAGTAAGAAAGTCCTTGAATTTTAATTATGGTCAAATCAATGAAAAGTTAACCGTTGGCTATTCCTCTGCGATTAACCTCGAGGTAAACGGGGTTTATGACCTGGATGTATCAGGTCGTTCCTTTTTCAGTGACATTGATTGTAGAGGTAATGCGAATGTGTCTTATCGTCTATATGCCAGAAACGTTTCGATTGAAGAGGACCTGAATGTTTCTCGAGATGTGCGTATCCAGCGTAGTCTTCTTACACTGGACAATGCTTCGTTTCAAAAGAATGTCTATATTACACATTTAGACGTATCCAATGTCTCCGTGAAACAAGATATTCTTGTCTCTAGAAACAGTTATTTGGGAGGGATTCTCAATGTCTCCGCGAATGCTTCGTTCGCATCTAACGTCCAGGCCAAAAATGTGTCCATCGTAGAAGACCTGGCCGTGTCAAGAAACAGCTACCTTGCAGGGATACTCAACGTTTCGTCAAATGCGTCCTTTGCCCGAGAATTGAAGGCTCGGAACGTATCGATTGTGGAAGATTTATTGGTGTCAAGAAACAGTTACCTTTCGGGTATACTGAACGTGTCGGCAAACGCGTCTTTTGCTTCGGACGTTCAAGCGCGGAACGTCTCCATCCTGGAAGACCTGATGGTGGCAAGAGACACCTATCTTTCGGGTATCATGAACGTATCATCCAATGCGTCCTTTGCGTCGGACGTTCAAGCTCGGAACGTGTCCATCCTGGAAGACCTGATGGTGGCAAGAGACACCTATCTTTCGGGTATCATGAACGTCTCGGCAAACGCGTCCTTTGCTTCGGACGTTCAAGCTCGGAACGTGTCCATTGTGGAAGATTTATCGGTGGCAAGAAACAGTTACCTTTTAGGAACATTGGATGTCCAAGCCAATGCCAATTTTGTGTCAGATGTCCAAGCTCGTAACGTTGCCATCGCGGAAGATTTATCGGTTTCGAGAAATTCTTATCTTTCAGGAACATTGGACGTTCAGGCTAACGCCAATTTTGCCTCGGATGTTCAAGCGCGGAACGTTGCCATCGTGGAAGATTTATCCGTGTCAAGAAATTCTTATCTTTCAGGAACGTTGGACGTGTCTCAGAATGCGTCTTTTGCGTCGGACGTTCAAGCTCGAAACGTCTCCATCCTAGAAGACCTTGATGTAGCAAGAAACACGCGTCTATCTGGCTTCTTAACGGTAAAAGAGAATGCTTCCTTTGCGTCCGCGTTACAGGCTCGGAACGTGTCCATCGTGGAAGATTTATCGGTTTCGAGAGATACTCGTATCGCAGGTTCTTTAACCACTCAAGCCAATGCCTCTTTCGCGTCCACGTTGCAAGCCAAGAACGTGTCCATCGTGGAAGACCTGTCAGTAGCAAGGAATACTCGTCTAGCCGGAACCTTGACCACTCAATACAATGCTTCCTTTGCGTCCACCTTACAGGCTCAGAACGTGTCCATCGTGGAAGACCTGTCAGTTTCCAGGAACACGCGTCTAGCTGGAACCTTGATGACTCAACTGAATGCTTCCTTTGCGTCTGCGTTACAAGCCAAGAACGTGTCCATCATGGAAGACCTTGATGTAGCAAGAAATACTCGTATCGAGGGTTTATTGAATGTAAAAGAGAATGCTTCCTTTGCGTCTGCGTTACAGGCTCGGAACGTGTCCGTTCTAGAAGACCTGGATGTAGCAAGAGATACTCGTATCGCGGGTTTATTGACTGTAAAAGCGAATGCCTCTTTCGAAACCACAATAGAAGCCAGGAATGTTTCCATCGCGGAAGACCTAGAGGTTTCGAGAGATACTCGTATCGCGGGTTTATTGAATGTAAAAGAGAATGCTTCCTTTGCGTCCGCGTTACAGGCTCGGAACGTGTCCATCGTGGAAGACCTGTCCATTTCCAGGAACACGCGTCTAGCCGGAACCTTGACGACTCAATTGAATGCTTCTTTTGCCTCCACGTTACAAGCGAGGAACGTCTCCATCGTGGAAGACTTACAGGTTTCCAGGAACACTCGTCTATTAGGCACCTTGGCCACTCAATTGAATGCTTCTTTTGCGTCCACGTTACAAGCCAAGAACGTGTCCATTCTAGAAGACCTGTCAGTAGCAAGGAACACTCGTATCGATGGTTTATTGACAGTAAAAGCAAATGCTTCTTTTGGGGCCGCCTTAGAGGCTCAGAATGTCTCCATTCTAGAAGACCTTTTGGTTTCGAGAGATACTCGTCTAGCCGGGACCTTGGCGGTGCAAGGGAATGCTTCCTTTGCGTCCACGTTACAGGCTGTCAACGTCTCGATTCTAGAAGACCTAGACGTTTCGAGAGACACTCGTATAATGGGCTCCTTGACGACTCAGGCCAATGCTTCTTTTGCGACCACGTTACAAGCTCGGAACGCGTCCATCGTGGAAGACCTTTTGGTTTCTAGAAATACTCGTATCACAGGTTCCTTGACCACTCAGGCCAACGCTTCTTTTGCCACCACACTACAAGCTCGGAATGTCTCCATCGTGGAAGACCTGTCCGTCGCAAGAAACACTCGTCTAACAGGAACCCTGGCCACGCAATTGAATGCTTCTTTTGCGACCACACTACAAGCTCGGAACGCGTCCATTGTGGAAGACTTACAGGTTTTTAGAGATGGTCATATTTTTGGAACCTTGTCAACAGGAACCTTATTGACCCAGTTAAATGCTTCTTTTGCGACCACGTTACAAGCCGGGAATGTGTCCATCGTGGAAGACCTATCCGTAGCAAGGAATACGCGTCTAGCCGGAACGTTGTTAACCCAGTTAAATGCTTCCTTTGCCTCCACGCTACAGGCTCGGAATGTGTCCATTGTAGAAGACCTGTCAGTTTCAAGAGATACTCGTGTATTAGGAACCTTGGCGGTTCAAGCCAATGCCTCTTTCGCGACCACGCTACAAGCTCGAAATCTATCGATTGTCGAAGACCTGGAGGTTTCGAGAAACACTCATCTAGCTGGAACCTTGACCATAGATTCAAACGCCTCTTTCGCGTCCACTCTACAAACCCGGAACGCCTCCATCGTGGAAGACTTACAAGTTTCAAGAAACACTCGTCTAGCCGGAACCTTGGTAGTTCAAGCGAATGCTTCTTTCGCCACCACACTAGAGGCGCGAAACGCATCTATTTATTATTTGAATGTCTCTGGAAACACGGACATGATGGGTAGGCTCACGGTGAAAGAGAATGTCTCTATGGCGACCACGTTGGATGTGCGAAACGTCTCCATTGTCCAAGACTTAAATGTCAATCGAAACGCTTTTATCAAAGGGTCTATGGTCGTAGACTTCAACGCCTCTTTCGGAACAACGGTGCAAGCCCGCAATGTATCCATTCAAGAAGACCTGATTGTGTATCGAGCTACCGAGTTGGTAGGCACTCTTTTAGCAAAAGGCGCGACCACTTTTGATAGAGAAGTTACCTTAAACAATCGTTTAAACGTGTACAATGTTTCGGTAACCCAAGACCTTCACGTCACAGGATTAACCACATTGCGTGGTAATGTATCGATAGAAAACAACGCCACAATGAACACGTTGTATGTGATAGGAGAATCAAGACACAACAACCTTATATGTAATACGAGCGCGGTCATTCAAGGTCCGCTGAATGTGACTCAACTGACCACATTGGGAGAGTTGACCTCAACCAATGCCTCTTTCAATACGATACGGGTGAATCAAAACGCTTCGTTTAACAACAACCTATATGTCCAGAATAATGTCTCGGTGGACGGAGCCCTTGTGGTGCAAGGTTCTATCACAGGGAATGGCACAGCCAAATTTACCACACTGATTTATGACACATTACAGGCTACCAATACAACTGCGGTCAATCAAGTGGTCAACCAATTGACGATACAAAATTATTATTCACCTATCGGTGCGAATCCGCAAACTACAGTGAACGGTAATTTAGAGATTGTTGTGCCGACCGTCCTTAAACGAGACCCCCTCAACGCGCGGATAAATGGCATCACCTTTACAGACAATACCGTGCTTGAGATGAGCTCAGGGACAAGTATTGTCATGAAGCCGAACTCCACTCTGAAACTAGAGACCGGAGCAAATGCCACCTTTGACGATGGTTCCGTTGTATTCTTTAATTGTTCTACCACCACGTTTAAGAACATCACCTTGAATGGGCGTATCATTACTACCTCGGACCGAAAATTAAAAAAGAATATACAGCCTCTTATGGATACCTTGGATCAGGTTAAACATATTCATGGCCATCGATACCAGCGTATTGACGAAGATACGGACCGCGTTCAGATTGGATTGATTGCTCAGGAGGTGGAACAAACCTATCCTGAACTGGTGTCAGAAGAAGGCGGCACAAAGCGTGTGGATTATATTTCTTTTATTGCCGTGTTACTCGGGTGTATCCAGGAATTGGAGTCCCGGGTTGTCCTTTTAGAAAATAAAATATAGGAGTAAAGTATAATGGCTCGCCGTATTCAAGTTGCTCTTATTACCAATCAGTCCACTTGCGGTGGAAACAAGAAAGCAGGTCTTGTTTGCACGATTGGCTCGCGCAATCATTCCCATGTCCAGCGAAAAACTGCGCCCAATTTCACGTTGGGATGCACCCGCGGCATTCCACCATCTTGCTGCAAACCTTAAACCAAACTAATTTAAACATTCTGCTTGAATCTATACAATGGCAACGCTCTACTTGGATTATCGCGAGTCTCGTCTCTTGGAAGAATGCGTCAAGATAAAGGACGAGCATCCCTCGATTGTAGTCGAAACCAAAAACTTGGAGGTCGGAGACATGACCTTTTCAAATTATCTAGTCGAAAGGAAAACATGGAGTGATTTAGAGGCCAGTATCAAAGACGGGCGTTACCATGAACAATCTTTTCGACTAGAAACTGCTCAAACCAATGGGTTCAAGGTGTATTATATGTTAGAAGGTTCACTTCTAACCTATAGTGGTTCATTGTCGAGAGACGCTCTACTCAGTGCCATGATTAACATGACCAAGAAAGGATTCTTTGTATTACAGCCGGCCAATGTAGAGGAAACGGCGCGGTATATCATGCGAATGGTCGATTTAAGCCAGAAAGAGACGGTTGTCATGACCTATGAAGAATCAAGCATCATCAAGAAAAAGAATAGTCATCTCAATCGAGACAACATTAGTCTATATATGCTTGCACAAATTCCCTATGTCAGTGTCTCGATTGCGACCGTGTTGATGGAAAAATATGGTCATGTAAAAGGATTGTTATTGGCCATGGAGAAAAACCCTAGGGAGATGGAAGAGTTTACCTATCCAAACAAGGACCCTACCAAGGTCAAACCAAAGCGACTGAACAAGAATGTCATTCAGAACCTAAACCTCTTTTTATCGTAAGGCGAGAGTCATGGCTCCAGGATTTCCCTGTGTTTGGTTTTCCTTGTCAAAGGATGGATATTGGTTCGCGTTATAGGGTGGATTTTGTCTCAGCGTATCGGTATCACATGGCATTTCCTTTTTCTCATGGGGCACTCCGCCTTCTACGGGGTCGATAAAGTTATGACGTATTTCATACATTTCTTCTCCCTGTGCATTGTAAACCTTTTCTAGATGAAGGATAGGACACTTTAAGGAAATGGCTCGTTGCCATTCGATAAATTGCTTATAGTCTTCCAGGCCTTTCAATTGGATAGGATTTACACCGGGCACGCGTGCTTTTTGGGGGTCGTATAAAAAGATGTATTCGCCGTCTTTCACCAGGGTGGTTGGACAATGGCCTCCGACAAACGGCTCCGTGATTTCTTTTTGACTACGTTGAACTAGGAACAATATACCCCATAAAAAAAGTATAAATACAACAAACAATACACGTTTATTCATTTTTATATAGGTATATATTATTATGGGTGTAGAAAGGATAGAACCAAGCAACTATAACCAAGGATTACAACGTATCCGAAAGATGACGTGCGTTGTGTTGGTCTTTCACCCTCAATGCGGGCATTGTATTGAGATGCGTCCAAAATGGGAGATTACCAAGCGGATGGCTAACCCACGAGTGAAAATTGTCGAGGTCAATGGTTCGGCCATGCACGCCAATCCTGCCATGTCGGGTAGCCAGATAGGTAAAAACACCGATGGGTTTCCATCTTTGATAAGATTCGAAAAGGGGCGCATGGTTGAAAAGTATAACGACGAACGTTCGCCTGAAAAAATGACAGAGTTTGTCAACCGTGCGATAGAACCGTTGAAACGAAACAAACGGGTTGCGACCAAGGCAAAATCCCGCCGAAAGGCAAGAGGCAAGACGAAAAAATTGAGAAGAAAGAATTAAGTCGGTTGATTCGAAAAGATGACTTCTCAACCAGTCGTTCAATACAAACTCTGCTGCTTTGACGTGAAAGATAATGATGGATTCACGATTGACCTCTTTGGTATCGACGAACAGCGTGTGACTTATGTGACCCGCATCACGGATTTCTGTCCTTTCTTGTATATTCGTGTCGGGGACGATTGGACCACACATCAATGCGACGCATTCATGGCTCACTTCAGAAAGCATGAAAATGTAAGTGTTCGAATGAGCATCAAGTCGATGGTGAATTACAAGATTGTCTCACGCAAGGCGTTGTATGGGTTTGACGGAGGAAAGTATCATACCTTTATTTACATCACATGTAAAGATATGAAACTGATTTATGCCATCAAGCAACTCTATTACAACAAGGAAAGTGCCAAGGTGTTTCCCTATATCTACGAAGGCACGCAGACGACGCTGTATGAATGCATGGTTCCTCCGTTGTTGCGTTTCTTTCATATCCAAGAGATTAGTCCTTCTGGATGGATACAGATTCACGATTACGAGAAAGTGAAACACAAGGCCACGCATTGTAAGGTGGAAATATCTTGTTCTTCTCAATCGGTTCGACCCATTGACAAGGATACCTTTGTTCCCTATAAGATATGCAGTTTTGATATTGAAGCCAGCAGTAGTCACGGTGACTTTCCAGAGGCCATCAAAGATTACAAAAAGGTCGCTTACGATATGGTGTATCATTTGGAAAAGGTGACCAAAGAGGATTATCCAACTCTTATCAAGGAACTCATCCTGAATGTATTTGACAAGAAGCAGACCTTGACGATTGACCGTTGTTATCCGAAGAAACCGCCATCCGAAGACAAGCTTCTCTTGTGTATCAAAGGACTGATGTCATACAAGATTGTGAAAAAGGAAGAGACCGAGAACAAGATACAAAAATACTTTCAGGTGGAGGAAACAGAACAGGAACATGAACATGAAAACGATGTCGAAGATGCGTATTCGAAAAAGGTTCAATACAAGACGATTGAAGCCCAATCGGACTTGGTTGATTTCTTGAGCAATCCATCGATTGACACGCCTGTGAAAATCGTGTATCTCATGGATGTATTGGGTCAGCTATTTCCTGCGCTGGAAGGCGACCAAGTGACGTTTATTGGGTCCACGTTCATGTCCTATGGGTCAGAACAATGTTCGCTTCAGCATTGTATTTGTGTCCAAGAAACGGATACCCTTTTGGAACAGCATACACTGGAATGCTACAAGACCGAAAAGGAAGCATTGGTCGCGTGGAGTGAGCTGATTCGGCGAGAAGACCCCGATATTATCATTGGATATAACATCTTTGGTTTCGATTTCAAGTTCATGCATGAACGGTCGCAAGAGCTAGATTGCGTAGAAGCCTTTATGAACCTGGGACGAGCCAAAGAATATTCTTGCGAGGTAGAAGAGACGAAGATTGTTCTAGCGTCTGGACCCTATGACCTCACTCGTATACCCATGACGGGGCGTTTGTTGATTGATATGTATACCTACATGCGAAAAGAGTTCAACCTATCGTCGTATAAGCTAGACTCGGTCGCAGGATATCTCTTGAGCGACACCGTGAAGCGTTACGAAAATGAGGACGAGACTTGTCGTATTTGGAGTAAGAATTTGAAAGGTATCGAAGTCGGATGCTTTATCCATTTTGAAATCATCAACCATTCATGTGACCTCTATGAGGAAGGACGCAAGTTTCAAGTGATCGAGTGTTTCAAGGATGGGTTTCGGATTCAAGGGACACTGAAGGGAACCGAGACGCTGACTTGGGGGCTTGCCAAGGACGACGTTTCCCCTCAGGAGATTTTCAAATGGACCCATCAAGGCCCATCCAAACGCGGACTGATTGCTAAATACTGTATTCAGGATTGTAATCTCGTGCATCAAATCTTTCAAAAAGTGGACATCTTGACGACTTTCGTAGAAATGAGTAAGCTCTGTAGTGTGCCGATTGACTTCTTGGTGATGCGCGGCCAAGGTATCAAAGGAACCAGTTACGTGGCAAAAAAATGCCGAGAAAACGATGTCTTGATGCCGTTTATCTCCAAAGGGAATCCGTTTGAACTTTACGAGGGAGCGATTGTGCTTGAGCCTAAATGTAACTTGTATCTGGAAGACCCGGTGGCTTGTCTCGATTATGGGTCACTGTATCCCTCTTCCATTATCAGTGAGAATCTTTCACATGACAGCAAGGTATGGACCAAGGAATACGATACAGCAGGGGCTATCAAGACCGACAAGTTTGGAAAGGAACTCATTACGGGTATACGCGACAAGGAAGGCAATTTTATCTATGACAACCTGGAAGAATACGACTATGTCGATGTGACCTATGACACCTTTGAATATAAAAAAACAGGTTCGAGTGCCTCGGTCAAGGTGCTCACCGGTTTCAAGGTATGTCGTTTTGCACAATATCCCGATGGAAAGAAAGCGATTTTACCTTCTATTTTACAAGAGCTCTTGGCAGCACGTAAAAGCACCAAGAAACAAATGGAGAAGGAGACCGACCCTTTTCAAAAGAATATCTTGGACAAGCGACAGCTCAGTATCAAGGTCACCGCAAACAGTTTATATGGACAATGTGGTGCCAAGACCAGCACCTTTTACGAGATGGACGTGGCGGCCTCTACGACTGCGGTCGGTCGTAAACTGTTGAAATATGGCAAGGAAGTCGTGGAAACGGTATACAAGGACACTTGGGTCGATACCAAATATGGAAAGATGCATACCGCGGCGGAATACATTTATGGGGATACGGACTCGGTCTTCTTCACCTTTCATCTTTCCCAAGATGGCAAGAAGGTAGAACCGCAACGTGCCCTAGAGGTGACGATTGAACTCGCGCAGGAAGCCGGTGCCTTGGCCACACGGTTCTTGAAGAAACCACATGACTTGGAATACGAGAAAACATTCCTACCGTTTTGTCTCTTGTCGAAGAAACGATATGTAGGGATGCTTTATGAATATGACCCGACCTATTGTAAGCGCAAGTCGATGGGCATTGTCTTGAAACGACGCGACAACGCTCCAATTGTCAAAGATGTTTACGGAGGCATTATTGACATTCTCATGACCGAAAAAGATGTTCAAAAGTCGATGGATTTCTTGAACACAATGTTGCTTCAAATTGTTCAGAAGAAGGTTCCGATTGAGAAACTCATGATAAGCAAGTCGCTGCGGTCCTTTTACAAGAATCCAAAACAGATTGCGCATCATGTGTTGGCTGAGCGCATCGGTATTCGAGACCCTGGTAACAAGCCGGCTCCAGGTGACCGTATCAATTACATTTACATTGTCAATCCAAAAGCAAAACTCCAAGGAGACCGCATCGAAACCCCCGCGTTTATCGAACAGAACAAGTTGAAGATTGATTATGGTATCTACATTACAAACCAAATCATGAAACCCGTCCTGCAACTCTTTACGTTGGTCTTGTATGACATGCCAAAGTTTCGACGCAGAAAGGCGAGTTTCCTCTTGGAGCTACAGACCTTGAAACAGAGCTTGGAATTTGAAAAATATGAAAAGAAGGAACAGGTGCTCAAACAAAAAGAAGCAGAGAAGATTTTGTTTGAAAACATCCTTCGTGACAATCAGAACGACAAGGCGGGGAATCAAGCCATGACCAGTTTCTTTAAAAAGGCAAACTAGGCATAAGTATTTTAACGGTTGTAATACCAGTTCATCGAAAGGTAATTCTGTATGTTATCTGACATGGAGGTGTCGATAGAGGTTCGGTTCGGGCCTTTGCTGTAAAGACTTTGAATGTCATCGTAATGAATGGCGCTGTCGTAGTAACGAAGGGAAGAAATGAATCCATTGAACCCGCCATCTGAATCTCCAATCAAGGTATCGTAATAATTTTGTCTCGGTAAATTATTTAATTTTTTTCTCTGGGTTAAAATACCATTGAGATAGATGTCTACCGTGGTATTCTCTACGCGAATGGTAACACACATCCATTTTTTGAGAGGAATATTTTTGATGTGTATGGTTTCTAAAAAGTCGCTGCTTTTCGAACCAGAGTCAAAGGTATTGACGACAAGCACTAGCCCGGCATGTAAATTTTTATCGCCATACAATGAATTATCTGCGGCATTTTTGGTAATAAACAAACCTGGTGACGCATTCAATAGTTCATTCACGACCCCCGAGTTAATCTTTGGCACTGCAACACCCGTTATACCAGGTTCTTGACTTCCCTTAGAGAATACACGCTGATAGAGGTTATTGTCAATCTTGTTTAGGTCCTCAATATAGACCCATACATTCCAGGTATATTCTAGCCCGTATTCCTGATTGATGGACCGATAGATGGGCACACTCTTATCTACATTTGGATTGGTAGAGACAACCTTTAATTTATTGGCACTGACCATTCCATCTATCAAAATGGGACTTTTGCTATTCATCCAGTATTGTTGGATGAGCGAAACGCCTATATTAAAAGCAGCCATAAAAAGCAAGAATAGGGCCATGACAAAGACAAACCGACTAATCGTCGTATTCGAATTTACAAACTCCGCACCTCTTGCCATATAGCCGGGCGGCGCGGCACCTTGGATTTGTTCCCTTGCGTTTTCCGTTCGTTTTTGAATCACTTCTTTAAAATTGGCGGCCTTTTCTTTGACTGCTTCTTTCAAGGAACTCGCCATGTTTGATGTTTTGTCTACAATCTTCTTGAAATTCCCGCTAATGGTAGAAGGACCCCTGGATTGGTTCATTATAGAAAAGAGATATTAAAATAAAATAAATTTGGCAACTTCCTCCGAGTCTTGGTAGAACGTAAAGTTGGCTTTGTAACGGTTCAACAAATTTCCGAATAAATTGTCACTAAATCCGGCTTTGTAAATGTCCCACACCTCTTGTGGAGACAAAAACCGACCGTAGTATCTAGCGTTTGAAATACTTCCGGAAAAACCCTTGTTTCCTTTGCACAGATATAGCTTGTCCGCCGTCTTGGGAGTAAATAACGGGGATGGGTTCAACTGGGTATCGATGAGTTTTCCATTGATGTAGGTGTCGGTGGAATTTGCGTCAAAACAGACCACCATGTTTACCCACTTTTGTATCGGGATATTCTGAATGGTAATGGTTTGGTTTTTCATTCGGGTTGAGCCGACTTGTCCATCGTAAACGTCATAGCGTATCAATAAATTGTTTTCGTTCTTGTCCAAAATGAGTTCGGTGGGGGCTGCGCCGACTCGGTCGAGGGACAGAATGTTTTTCTCTGACCCAAAATCGGTATTCCAGTCATCGATATAGACCCACGTGCTTAGACTGAAGCTGGCCGTAGGAATAGGCAAATTGGAATAGACAAACTCTTCCTTTGCGTTTTTCGGAGAATCAAGAATCTGGTTGTAGGTTTTAAACATGGACAGGGAAGAGGCTAGCAATAGTCCTAAGACCAAGATAAAGATAACCAGAATAATTTTGGTTGCACCCGTCACTTGGTCCGTAAGGACGAAATAGATGGCAATAATAAAAATAATCACCAACAAGATGGAGGTTAAGGAGGTTATTTCCATTGTATATTAAAAGGATATATATTTTCATACAGGCGGAGTTTTATTGTGAAACTGCTGATATATCTTCTGTATTTTATCTGCAGTCAAAGGATACTCATAATATTTCATGTTGCATATACCTCCAATGTTTTCATTTCGGTCTGACCCTACCAGAAGAAGCTCGTCGGAGTATATTTGGGTGAGGGCATTGTAGGTTCCTACTAAATTATTGTTGATAAAGAGGTCTAATGTTCCGTATTGATAATTAAAGACAATATGGTTCCATCTCTGATACAATATCTTATTTGTTTTATACAGTTGTCTCCGATTGGTGGTCTCCCCTTGATTGATTTCGACCGATAGTTCCTTTGTAGAGGGCGTGTAGTATAGCGAGGGCTTGGTGCCAAAACTCACAATCAATTGCTTGTCCGCACAAAATTCCAGGGTATTAAAGTATACCCAAAAAGAACACGAATAATGATACATGTTTCCGTCAATGACCGAAGGCTTTCCCATTAATACATAGGGGATGGTCAATACGGTGTCTCCGCTTGCGCGAACGGTAGAGTAAAGTAGTTGAAGCGCTTCTACCACACCCAGCAATTGAGGATTGTTACGGATTTTTTCTTGTATTTTTTTCTTGTATTCATTCTTCTTCTCTTCGAGTGTCTTCAATCTGCTATCTATTTCTGGGTTAATATCTTCACTCATGTCTTGAAAGATGAGTTGCTTATATCTTTCCAAGGCATTATACCATCCATAGAGAGACTGACTGTCTTGGGTTTCCAACGTGGTAAACCCTTCCTTCGCACCTTCTATTTGAGCTTCTTTTTGCTTTTCCCGTTCCTTTTGCTTTTTCAGGTCATTCTGTTCTAAATAGACCACAATTTGTCTCGTCCATCTCTCGTAGAATGGTTTGCTATAGAATATTTTCTCATAGAGCTCGTTTCGGCTCATGGAGATGGAAGCCTCCTGCAAGGAGATGGGACGTTCAATCAAGGTAATCCCGTCTTGTTTCGACCACTCCTTTTGTATTTCTGGGAAAATGAAAAACAGAATGACATACAAAATCAAGACAACCAACAAAATAAAGGTGGTAGAAGGTGTGTCGGCATAATCCTTTTTCATATAATCGACCAAGTCGCGCAGTAAACAGGGGATATACATGATGAAGTCAATGATAAGACGAAGGATGGGGCTATTCAATGGAGCGCTATCCCCTCGATATAGCACGGCAAGCAATAACACAAAAAATCCCATGGTCAAGAGAAAAGAATATTGCAACATGGTCGAAGTGGTTTCAACAAATTGGCGATAGACCAATATAAATGCCCAGGTCAACAGGATAGCAAAGAGAACAAATTTACCTACCCTCAAGAAATGAGGCCAAAAAAAGGCCAAAGACTCGGGAAGGGATTCCGATGTATCCTCTTTAAAATGAGACTCGATAAAATAGAATATACCAAAGGAGATAAAAAAGAATATAAATATCATAGACAATTTGAACCGGTCCAAGATATGATAAGGGTTTACCATAAAGACAAACACTCCGATGGAAAGAAATACGAAGAGTAGTAGGAGGAAGAAAAATTTCGAATTGGAAGAATACGTATAGGTGGCGTTTCCATCCATTTGATATTATAGTATATTATATAGTATTTTGAATATTAAATATTTTCCATAGCGGTCTTTTCTCCGTGACAATTGCGACACAAAGCCGCAAGATTTTCGACTTCATTGGACCCCCCATGTTCCAGTCGTATCTCATGGTCCACTTCAAACCATGCCGTCAGTGATTGTTGGCACTTTTTACATTTCCATCCTTGCTGAGAGGCCACATACTTCTTTTTTGTCTCACTCACGCTACGACTGGTTGAATTTTTGCCCGAGGTCCGTATCCGTTCCGCGGGGTCCTTTTGTAAAAAAGGTTGTATCATGTCTTTGGTTTGTCGGTCTATCGGCATGACCTGAATGTATTGTCTAAACGCATTCATAAAAGACATGCTTTCGGTAGGGTTACGGTGTATCATGAGATAAAATCCCAATCCAAACACAAGTATACCGGCCATTTTGTAGTATTTCTGATGTGTCTTGAGACTATTCAGAATGAAATTATCGTGATAGGTATTGTAGAGGAATCCGCCCGTCAATAGGACAATGATGAATTTCACATTCATTGTAATGCATAGAGATAATAAATGACGAGACAAACCACCAGGATAAAGTAAATATGATGATTTCTTTCACGTCTTTGTTGGTCTGTTCTGTAAAATGTATCATAATCTAGATAGGGTTTGTTTTTTTCACGATGATAGAGACGATAGATTAGATAGACGTATTCTTGCAAACCCTTTTCGCTATCGTAGTAACAATGAATCGGATGCTTGTTTAACAGAGGATATAAAATGTCCTGGTCTTCACCCGAGACAAAATAAGGGATACAAGAGAATAGTTCCTTTATTTTTTTGCGGTTTACCTTGTTGGGCTCATAATAGGAGATACTTTTTTTGAGGTAAGAAAAAAGAACCTCATGATCATTCATCCTTGTATAAAATATATAAATAAAACCCTTTTCTTTTACTAGATGTATCAAAAACCCAAATGTAATAATTGCGGAGGCAATGGCCACTTATTTTTTAACTGTAAACGACCGATTACAAGCCTTGGGATTGTTTGTTTTCGTGTCAATTTGAAAGATGAAATCGAATATTTGCTTATCCAGCGAAAGGATACGCTTGGGTATGTGGATTTTTTAAGAGGAAAATATTCAGAGAAAAACGTGTTTCAATTGAAGAATATTCTCATGGAAATGACCGAGAAGGAGAAGACACTCATTCTCACGAAAGGGTATCCTGAATTGTGGGCGAAGCTATGGAACAAGAATGAAGAAGAATACGATACGTCGAACCGAGAAAAATTTGACTTTATCAAGAAAACCAACAAGGAATTATTCGAGGTAGCCTCGCCCTGGACGGAACCGGAATGGGGCTTTCCCAAGGGTCGAAGAAATTTCAAAGAAAAGGACATTGAATGTGCACTTAGAGAATTTGAAGAAGAAACGGGCTATGACAAAAACCATATCAAACTGATTGAAAATCTATCTGGATTTGAAGAAATATTTACGGGGTCCAATATGAAATCTTATAAACACCGTTACTTTTTAGCAAAGATACCCTATTTTATCTCACTGGACGACAAAAATTACCAGAAGAGCGAAGTCGGGAATTTGAAATGGATGAATTATGACACGGCATGTAAGCATATTCGACCCTATAACACGGAGAAACTGGATATTATACGTTGTATACACACTTTGTTGGAAGAAAGTATTATTTTTTAATATGAAAACATTATAATGACAGGGACGGGGACTTATCCAAGTGTGGCAAATCCTGGTCTTCAAGGTAAGATTGCTTTAAAAAAGGAGTTTGCCTACAAGTATGAAGGAAAGATAGAAGAAATTGCCTCTAAAACCAAATCCATCTGTATGGCAGGGAGTTCTTTTGAGTTGGCGCCGCATCAGGAATTTGTCAAACGTTTCATGTCCTACGATACTCCTTACAATAGTTTGCTCTTGTATCATGGTCTAGGAAGTGGAAAGACGTGTTCTGCTAGCACCATGACAGAGACCCTTCGAACTTATTCAAAATACATGGCCAACTTTAAAAAAATCATGGTGGTGGCGTCTCCTAACGTTCAGGAAAACTTCAAGCTTCAATTGTTTGACCCGACTAAGTTGGAGAAGAAAAAGGGGTTATGGGTATTGAATGGATGTGTCGGGAACTCGCTTCTCAATGACCTCAACGCCTATCAAATCCATTCTCTGCCGAGAGAAGAATTGGTCTCTATCATCAAGAAAATTATCCGAGACAATTATTCGTTTATTGGATACGTGAGTTTTGCGAATTTTATTGAAAAATGTCGACAAAGCCGAGACTATAAAAAGCTGAAACATACGTTTGAGTCTCGCGTGATTGTCATTGATGAGATTCATAACATTCGTATCACGGACCAGCCCAGTGATAGTATTGGAAAACGAGTGGCAGGCATGCTCCTGGAGCTGGTGAAGAATGTCAAAGGAATGAAATTTATTTTTATGACAGGCACTCCCATGTACAACGACGCAAGGGAAATTGTGTTTTTACTCAACCTGTTTCGGTTAAACGACAATCGTTCCATCTTGCGTGTCTCGGACGTCTTTACCAAAGACGGAGAGTTGAAACCAGATGGAGAGAAGCGATTGTTGGAGAGTGCAAATGGATACATCTCGTATGTTCGAGGCGAAAACCCTTATAGCTTTCCTTATTTGATTACACCCAAAATGTATGCGGACCAGCATTCCTCTTTCTTATTACCGAACCCCACCGTTCAGTTTAACGAAAAGGAGATTACGGTCCCCCTGAAATACATTGACTTGTATGGAATCTCTCTATCTGGTCAGCAAGAAGCGGCGTATCAATCGGTATTGGGGAAACTCAATGAATCCGTCGAAGACTTTGACTTGTTGGATTCTCTTGGCTACAATGAATTGTTAAAACCGATACAAACTCTTATTATCAGTTATCCGGTTGACCAAGGTTATCTTACAGGCGAAGACGGTCTATCCCATGTGATGCAATACAAAACCACCAAAACTGATTTTGAATACAAAGAGACGCCATTACGAGGGATGTTTGAATACGACAAATTGGGCGAATACAGTGCCAAAATGAAGAGTGTATTAGACCATATCATCGAGTCCGAGGGAATCGTATTGGTCTATTCCCAGTATATTACAGGTGGTCTCATTCCATTTGCGCTGGCCTTGGAAGAATACGGGTTTAAGCGGTATGGCGAAAAGAAAATGTCTCTGTTTAAAGACAAGAAACCGGATGTCAATGTGTTTAATCTTGGAAAAAATCCGGACTACAATGGCCCCAACAAAACAGCCAAATATGCCATCATCTCGGGTGATAAATTACTTAGTCCGAATGTCAATGAAGAGATTAGTGTATTGACGCAGAACAACGTTCACGGAGAACGGGTCAAGGTGGTTTTGATTTCTCAGGCGGGCACCGAAGGGATTGACTTGAAAAATCTGAGACAAGTTCATATCCTAGAACCATGGTATAACCTAAATCGCATCGAACAAATCATTGGACGCGCCAGACGCAACTGTAGTCATAAAGAATTACCGTTGGAGGATAGAAATGTTCAACTCTTTTTACATTGTGCTTATTTGAGTGACCCGAAAGTAGAATCCTTAGACCATCTTATTTATCGCATGGCAGAAAAGAAATCAATTAAGATTGGCAAGGTGACTCGTTTGTTGAAGCGTGCGTCGGTGGACTGTATTCTACACCAAGAACAACAAAACTTTTCAAACATAGACCAAAAGGTTCCCATTACCCTGAGCAACGGGTTAACCATGGACTATGTCCCCAAAGATGAACCCTTTAGCAACTTCTGTGATTACATGGAAAACTGTAATTATGCCTGTATCAATGAACTCAAGCCGGGGGATGTGGAGGACACGTCCACGTTTTCGTATGCACACACCAAACAGTCCAAGGTTTCCGATAAAGTGAAACAACTCTATCAAGTCCGACATGTATATACACTCAATGAAATCATTCATCGGCTACACAGCAATACCGTAACCAAACTCAATATCATACGCACACTTCAAGATATGATTGAACAAGAAACGATTGTGAGCGACAAATTTAACAAGACGGGCACCTTGGTCATGGTAGGCAAACTTATTCTTTTTCAACCCGAGGAGTTGCAAGACCCTCATCTTCCCATGTATCAGCGCGAACATCCGATTCCCGTGAAGCCTCTATCTTTTACCTTGGATACCACGGAGGTAAAGGTGCAGGAGGGCCATCCCATGGTGGATATTATGCGCACCAACTACAACAAGGCCACCTTGCCGCCGAGTGAAGCTGTCGAAATGGATTGGTATAGTATGTATTACGAGGCAACCCAATACATCAATAAACAATTTAAGGAGATTGGTTCAGCAGAACTAGACCGATATTTGGTCACACATTTATGCGAACAGTCTAATCTCAAAGAAGAGTTAGACCTATTGAATTATCTTTTTTCCAAGACGGACCACAGTGAGTTTGAACATAAATTGTTACAATATTACAAACCCTTGGTGATTACACATGATGACATGAGCTACATCCATCTCCTGGACCGTGATGGGATACATTCGAAAGGGGTGATATACGTGTTAAGACCCGAGTTGGTAGGCGTGGAAAAAGAGGTATGGACTCGCGCAACCCATACAGAAAAGACTGCGGTAGAAGCCTATCCACCTGAACCCGTGGTGGTCTCGGACCTGATTGGGTTCATGGGTTTCTTTAACGACAAACATTATCATTTCAAGACCAAGCAAAAGCAAGTCCGAATTACGACCGGAAAATATGTGCTGAACAACAAGAAGACCGACATTTTGACGCTCTTGAATGACCAGATTCTACACAAGTTGAACTTTTACACCATTGAGAATAGCAAGTCCTTGAATGTATTCATCTTATCGATTGTAGCCGAGGTCTATCTCCGTTACTTGGACGAGACACGGAGCCCTCGAAGTTTCTTGTCCAAGATGGAATATTACCAACATATCGAAGCACCCTCTATCAAAAAGAAATAAGACCTTAGGGTCTAAATTACTTATCTAAAAAATTGAATATAGATGTATCTTGTCTATATCGTAAGATGGAAAAGGAAATCATGTTGGAAGAAACCATCTGTATTCAATTTTGGAAATGCATGACGGGAACGCACAACATCGAGAAGTATTTTAACAATTACGGGAAGGCCTACTTGGAGGGAAAATGTCGGAAGGAGGGGTATGTCTACAAGGACAGCGTTCGACTGAACCATTACAAGACGGGCTTATTGAAAGAAGATTACATCATTTATCACGTATTTTATGATGCAATTGTATGTTGCCCCGAACAAGATATGCATGTATCCTGTAAAATCCAGCAAATTACCAAGGTCGGTCTACGGGCTTTGCTCAAGCAGGATAATAATCCATTGACTATCTTTGTCACACGAGAACACAATCAAGATATCGATTTTGACTTATTCACGACACAGCAATGGATTAACGTTTCCTTGATTGGTATACGGTTTGAACTGAATGACCCATGTATTCATGCGATGGGTGAGATTCTTCAAAAAGATTAAAATAGAGATAAATAGGTTTAAACATTGATTTCTTTTTTGATAAAATGGAACAGACCTATGACGTCTCCAAGATGCAACGCGTGATTCATACCTTTAATAAAGAGGAACAAATACAGATATTGAAGATTGTATATGAATCTGAACCTTCTAAGATTAGTGAGAACAGCAACGGTTCTTTTATTTACATGGATGATTTGTCTCCGGAAACCTTATCCAAAATGGACAGCTACATCGAATATGTCCTTTTAAAAGAAGTGGAAATTAAGGTGATGGAGGATGAACTGGATAAGCTAAAACATACCATTCATTGAATGATTTAAACACAAGGATAGACAACATAACATTGAATGAATTCAAAAGATATTTTACCCTTTTGTATGAAAGCCTCCTTTGATGTCCAAATACGCCCGCCCAAAAAAGCAAAGCGTCCTTCCTATCAGGACGCATTGTTTTATCAGTTTTTCATGAGATTACAAGAAAATAATCTCAAAGTATTAGGGTTTCATACGTTTCAGGAACTACAAGAAAAGACGCGCATTGCCGAATCCATGGGAGGTCTGAAATTCAAACACAAGGAAGAAATCTTAAACAATCTGGTCTACGAACCGAAGATATCTTTTTTTACCTTGAATCAGTTATGTGATTATTACAAAGTGAATCTTGTGTTGATATTGGAGAAAACTTGTCTCGACTTTTTGTATTCAGACCAGCCGACTTGGTTCATGAATGAAAAATACGAGACGATTCCCGAACAGGACACCTCCCAGCTCCTGCATATCAATCTTGAAAAACCACTTCATTCGATTCACTACTATAAACTGAACGAGTTGGTCGATATGTCACTCTTGTTAGGTCTAAATGTGGAAAAAAAGAAGGCACCCTTGTATGAACATATAAAAGAATATTTAAAAAGAATATATAAAATTGAATGATTTAATTAAATCCTTTTAATATATAGAATGACACAAAATCTTTCATCCGCGATGAAGGTATATCAAGATTTATTGGCCGCAAAATTCGACAAAAAGAGCTCTCGTCCGATGGAAGCCTATGACTTGCGAGACCCGCGCGTTCAGCTCGAAGGAGAGGTTCGATTTGGAAAAAGAGACAAGGCCACCTTTGAACGGGTTTACTCGAGGCTCTTGTCGTATGGGTTTGTGAAATCAAGTGAAAGTTATCAACTCAAAATCATTTGTTATACGAATGATAAGATACGCTGCGAACTCAAAGACATTGGAGTGATTCGAGACTTTTGCACCTCGAACGCACTGCCAGACCAAGCCGAGTTTATTTTGAAAGATAGACTGAAAGAATATCCTGACTACTACAAGAATCAGGATTACGGATTTCAGTTCGCAATTCAAAAGGAAATTGTCTTGTCGCCCGAAGACCCCAAGGTGATTGACCTACTTCAGAGCTGGAACCAATTAGACAAGTCCTTTCGCTACATGAACCGTTTGACGCTGACCCATCCAGACATCAAAGGCTTGGTGGTAGATTTAAGTATTGTAAAATCCGCAATGAAGGGCGACCAGCTGGTTCGAGAGAAGAAGTTTTCTTCGAGTCAATTGTTCCAACAGGCGGAAACCTATGAAATCGAGCTGGAGCTGACAGACCTTCCGTATCTCTCTAAAAACCTGAAACCAGTCTTTGACCATATGCAAAAGGTCATTCGGTATATCGCAAGTGGTATCCAAAATACCAACTATCCCATCCCTTCTAGGGAACAACAGGACGTCTTGCGCGAATACCTGATTTATGTGAATCCAACGGAAAAGCCGCCCGCCGTGATAAATAATCGCATGTTTATCGGTCCGTCGAGTTACACGTTACAAAACATTCACTTGATACAAGAAGAGAACAAGGCACCCTGTATTTTCAATGACTTTTGTGTGACGGAAAAGGCGGACGGAGAACGCAAACTACTCTGTGTCAATAAGAATGGGAGGATTTACATGATTGATACAAACATGAAGGTTCAATACACGGGGTCTTACACGAAAGAGAGCGAGCTGTTTGGGTCTATTCTAGACGGAGAGTTCATTTATACGGGTCACCAACAGAAAAAGATTAACACCTTTGCTGCGTTCGACTTGTATTTTATCCATTCGAAAGACTATCGAAAAGAACCCTTTTACAAGTGGAATGAAGGAGAACCTGTGCGTAAGACCCGTTACTATCGAATGCGAAACTTTATCACCAAGTTGAATGCGAGTCTTATGCACGAAACAGAAGTGAATCCCTTTCGTTTAAAAATGAAAACATTCTTCATCCCTGGTCCTTCCATGACCATGCAGGAGTGCTGTAGCAAATTGTTTTATACAATACAGTCGGGTAATTATGAATATGAAACAGATGGTGTCATCTTCACGGTCATGGGTCTAGGTGTGGGCATGGAGAATCCAGAGGATACAGTAAAAAATTACAAATACACATGGGGACATAGTTTTAAATGGAAGCCACCTGAGTTCAATACCATTGACTTCTTGATAGAGATTAACCAGAAACAGGGTGCGGACGATATCAGCTATTTCACTTCGCTTGAACAAAAGGAAGTGGTTCCTTACAAGCGACTCAATCTTCATGTGGGTTACGACAGCAAAAAGGATGGAATGATTGACCCTCAGAACATGCTCTTTAAAGGCGAATTTGCGGTAGCGGCGACGGGGTCAACCTATCAAAAGGCACTGTTTGTGCCGACCAGCCCCTATGACCCAACGGCCTACCTCTGTTATCTGCCTCTGAGAGAAGACAGCACCGGAGAACTGAATATGTATACGGAAAACAATGAACCCATTGAGACCTCTACCATTGTAGAGTTTAGGTATGTGTTTACCGAGGACAAGAAGTTTCGATGGGTTCCGTTGCGTGTCCGTTACGACAAGACGTATGATTATCGAACAAACAAGAACCAGTTTGGTAATGCGTATCCAGTCGCGAATAGTAACTGGTATAGTATTCACCATCCCATCACCCAAGATTTATTGACAGACCCGCTTAAGAAGATGCGGTTTGAAAACTTGGAAGACGATAGCGTGTATTACAATCGGACCAGCGACGAATCGTATACACGAGGTTTGCGTTACTTCCATAACCTTCACGTCAAGAAGATTTTGTTGGAAACGGTCATGTCGAAAGGATGCACGCTCATTGACTATGCCGTTGGAAAAGGTGGAGACATTCCTAAATGGACCAATCAACAGCCTTCGTTTGTCTTGGGGCTCGACATCTCCAAGGATAACATTCACAATAAAAAGGATGGCGCGTGCGTAAGATTCATTGAAAAGAAGCGTGTCAAACGTTCCATGTTTGATGCCATCTTTCTTCAAGCCGACACGTCCAAGCTCATTTCGACGGGCGAGTTCCTCAGTGAATCCGATGACCTCACGAGAAAGGTTTACAGCCAAGTGATGGCAGAGGACCCAAAGTCAAAACTCTATGGTGCTTACGTGGAGAGAGTCTACGGACTTGGGAAAGATTTGTTTGATGTGGGAAGTATACAGTTTGCTCTTCATTACATGTTCAAGAACGAAAAAACGTTACACGCTTTCATGAAAAATTGCTCGGATACCATCAAGGTGGGTGGCTATTTCACGGGAACTTGCTATGACGGTGTCAAAGTGTTCAACTTTCTGAAAGACAAATCGAAAGAAGAACCTGTTGCGCTTTACCATGAAATTGAAGGACAGGATTCCAAGAAAATCTGGAGCATTACCAAAAAATACGACGTAACCGAGTTTAAAGAAACATCCGCTTCGATTGGCCTGGCCGTTCAAGTCTATCAGGAAACCATCAACAAGGAGTTTGAAGAATACCTGGTTCAGTTTCCGTATTTCATCACATGCATGAAACAATATGGATTTGAACCCGCGGCCAAGTTGCCCGGGTTAGACTTGCCAGGAGTAGGCAACTTCAAACTTCTCTATGATTACATGTTGAAACATGGCGACCTTACCCACATTCCTGTCATGTCAGAAAAAGAAAAAGAGTTGTCTTTCTTCAATCAATATTTCGTGTTTCAGAAGATACGAAAGGTGGATACCCAGATGGTCTATCATGGATTTGTTCATGAAACGGAAAAGGTCCTCATTGGTGTGCCCAAGAAACTCAACCGAAAGATTGTCCTTGCGAAGTAATGTAGGCTTTATGTAATCCATAAAATCGATTAAATAGACATTCTCTTTATCATAGAGCGAATGAATATTTTTCCTATTCACGACATGATGGTGTTCATCGACGCGGAGGACATTGTCTTCAAAGAGACCGACCGCACTTATTCCAATCCATCGCTTCGTGAATATTCCCATAAGATTAAAATGGAGATTGAGCCCAATCTTCGTTATTGGGATAAATACAAGAAAATCACAAATCCTTTCGAGTATATCAACACGCCTTTTGATGCGCATACTCCATGTGTATGTCAATACAAACCCATATCACGTGCCTTTTTTAAACTACATGAAATATTACAATGTTGCTCCTTCCATTTTCCTTACACCATGAACAGTTATCACTTGGCGGAAGGACCCGGTGGATTCATCGAGGCCATATTGTATCATCGGAGACAACGCGAAGACATCTATTATGGAATGACCCTGTTGGAGCGAGACAAGGATATACCCGTATGGGATAAATGTCAACGTAATCTCATGAAAAGTAACAAAAATATCCATATTGAAGAAGGTGACGGAACGGGTAATCTATTGCATCTAGAGAATCTTCTCTATGTGAAAGAGAAACACGGCGGGTCCATGGATTTTGTCACGGGAGATGGAGGGTTCGACTTTAGTCATGATTTCAATCAGCAAGAAGAAAGTGCGCTGAATCTTATTTTCGCCGAAGTGTGTTTTGCCATGGTCTTACAGAAAAAAGGGGGGTCCTTTGTTCTGAAAGTATTTGACACGTATACCTCTACCATGACGGAAATCATTTATCTGTTGACTTATTTATACGAAGAGGTTATCTTTATTAAGCCCACCATGAGCAGACCTGCCAATTCAGAAAAATACATTGTGTGTATGAAGTTCAAGCAGGTTCATAATTTAGAAGCCATGATAGAGAAAATGATTCTCTTTTATCCTCGACTAAAGACAGAACCTATCCATTCGTTCCTGGATTTGTATATACCGAATTGTTTCCTCTCCAAGTTGAAAGAGATTAATTCTATCCTAGGTCAAGCGCAGAACATTGCGATACTAAAGATACTCCTCTCTATTTCCGACGAGAGTCCTGAAAATCAAGAATATTACAAGAAGCGTTACTTGGTGAAATGTATGAAATGGTGTAAAAAACAAAACCTACCGATTCATGAAACTCTTGTATCGATGTATCCCTATTAACACGTCATGGGTCGTAGATAGGCGCGGTCTTGTCTCACGACTGCACACTGTCGAATCTCGTCCTTTCGTGAGGGGAGACAAACCGGATTACAGTTTGCCCGAATGGACTGGTCTCTCACTTTGCTTGTTTGGGTTGCGGCGGTCACTCCACCCTGTGTCCCAAACGAAGGATTGGACCGTTTATAGGTCATGCAATTCTGTTCGACGCCATTTGTGCTTTGAAAAAGGTTGTTCCCAAGCGATTTTCCTTTGCTAATGTTCTGGTCATAGGTTTTGGTTCTTCTCTGTAGGTATTCCCGATTGGAGGCACAATACTTTTTGTCCATGACAGTGGAAGCACTTCGTTGGATATGATTGGTTCCGCCTTGGCACTCTGGACGCTTGAACCCATAACATAGGGTGTTCGTATCAAATCCAACTTGAACCGTATTGGGTAAACATTCCACATTCAGTTCGGTATAGCTAGGGTTTTGTGCTTCATGAATCGTGGGTTTGTTACCCGATTGTTGGACCGGTGCGGATAAAAGACGTTTTCGGATAATCTTTAGCGGTCGTGAATGTTTACGCGTGCAAACAGGGATAGAGGTGCTGGTGACGATTTCGGTTCGGCCGTTTCCGCAGCTGACCGTTGCCTTAGAGGTAAAATCTGCTTTTGGATAACTTCCTTCAAAATTGGATTGGTTTGTATTCGGAGAGGTAAATGCGTTGTATCTTACAGGGTATACTTCGTGTCTTTGTTGTCCTTTCCAAGTAAATAACATATGTATATATATATGTTATTAATTTTCGCGGTGGTTCTGTTATGCCTCTCCTTTTATTTCCCACGGGAAGCCTTTATCAATCCATTCGAGGATGAGGAGGATGCGTGTATCATCAAACTAAAATACACTCCCTTTATCTCAAGCACCGTTGGTTATTCGAACGAAAACAATGCTCTTCAAAAGAACTATGAATCGATTCTTGAAATGACGGATTACAACCAATACAAACGAATGCTTGACCCTACGTGTCGGTTTGATTAAAATACTTATTGGACCATTCTTTTATATTGACCCTTCTATATGTACAAGGTACAAGAAAACACCCCTAGTCCTGCCTCCTTTCCCATGGAGGAAAAACTATACGTGGCCGCATGGGCGACCCTTGTCCTAGGGATGATGTATATGATACAAGTTCGCCGATTATAATCTTTAAGCAGCAATAAAGAAAAAGTTTGTCTTGAAAAAGGAACGAATCTTCGTCTTGTAATAGGGCAAAGACCCAGCCTTTAATTTATTCGTGTCTATCAAGGACTTTTCAATCAGGTCTTTTGTGTGCTCTCTAATGGTTTTACCTAATCCATAGTCACAGAATATTTTTTTGAACGTATCATAGCTTTCACGGTTTTCTTCGATGAATTCATCTACATTAAAATCATATCGTATCGCGAAGAGTTCTGTGTAAAAGTCATCCTTCAATTTGGTGATATAACTTTCGGACAAAGTCTTGTAGACTTCATGTTTCTCAACAGGGTCGTGTTTTAACTTATGTTTCGTCATGATAGAAAAAAAGGTTTGAATAATGGTCACCATACCACGTTCGTCACCGCGAAACACATTGGATAAAAGCCGCAGATAGTTTGACATCAAGGTAGTGATGTTGTTTTGAAAGGTGCAGGTCGTGCATTTGTTTCTACATTCATCCCCGGTAAACGTGTCGGATAACATGTGTTTAATAATACACCGACTGGTCTCTTTGTAATCGATTTTAAACTTGTTTTCTTTCTGAGAGTAACTTTCCATGAGAGCAAAAGGATTCATGATACGCGATACATGAACACTATCAATCACCGTCTTTGCGCCCTGACTTAGATTGATAGGGTTTTCGCACTCGTCTTGACCATTTCTTACAAACAGGGTATTCATCAGAATCAACATTTTGGCCATCATCTTCAGGTCGGTGATACGGCGTATACTATGTTCAAGGTGTTCCCTTCTTTCGTAATTTAGCTTGGGAATATTTTCCACATAATCCAGTGTGTCTTTTAGGTTAAATTCCAACTTCGACTTACCTCCTAATATCCCCAGTGAATTTTTTACCATTTTAAGAAATTCGACTTTTCCGCCTACCATTCCGCCTTTTTGACCAAATTGTTCGGCTCTGAATTCTCGTTGTGTCTTTTTACAGCTGTTGCATCCAACCACAATCTTTTTATCTTGGATAATGTTACCCGCATCTGGCAAGGAAAACTGTGTATAATCAATATCCTTGCTATTTTTGTATCCATAAAAGAGATAACGGTAGAGTTGCTTGCTAAGCGCATCAATCTCCACCTCTTTCAAGCGGTTGTCAGATAAATTATTGATGGTATTCATGGGCAAGTTCGCAAGGACAGTCGCGACATAAACAGGAGACAAAAGAATAGACAGGGCTCCGTATTTCAACATCTCGAAATACGAACATTCCGGTTCTTCGTTGCCTGTTTTTTCTTTATGCGTAAACATCTCTGTAAGAGAGGATGCCTTAAACCCTTTGACACTATTGTATACATTCTTAGCAGAGGGAGCCTTGAGTGAGTACCCTTTCACCTTTTCGGCTACATTCATGCGAGAGGGCAACCCAGCATAAGTATTTTTGAGCTTCTGTGTAACGGCAGAGGTAGCGTTTGAAGCCTTCGTATACGCCAGTCCAGCACCTTCTCCTGTTTTCTGAACAGCCAACCCCACTCCTTCTCTTCCTTTCTTCAGAGTGTATCCGGTCGCGTTCATGCCTTTCCTCAACGTGTATCCGGTGATGTTCATTCCTTTCTTCAGACCCGTCCCTAATTTCGCTGCCATGGCTGCTCCTCCATAGCTTCGCCTTGTTCGTTTCTTTTTCATTATTCTATATACATATTTTAACCTCATCTCTATCGAACCTTACGTAAAAAACTATAAGAGCCATTGTGCGCGTCTCCTCCAAAGCTCAAGTCGTTGTAGGTTTTCAGGGTGCTGTCCAGGTTCTTGAAACGGGTATACAGTGAACTGTCCGAGACATAGACGCGGTTGCCATAATAGAGAGGAACTTCTGTCGTCGAGATACCGAGGGTCGTGGTGCCACAGTCTTTATGGCTGATACTATTCGAGTTAGATTGATGGCTACCTCCACAAGATTGACCCACTCGGTTTAAAAAATCTCCTTGGTTGGTAGAGGCGCGAAAAGGCCCCGCAAAAGAACGAATGACCTGTTGGTCGCTACGAGTAAAACTGCTTTTACCAAAAGACTTGCGTAGAATTTTACGTTTCATGGCGTCGTCCGCACAAAAGGTTGTATTGGCGAAGCCTGCTCCCGGTCTTGACCCTTGCTTTCCTCCACCTAGATTGCTCATTAGTATAGCCCAATATAAAATAAAAAGGTTAGGTCTAATTATATCCAAGTTGAATGTTTTAGGTCATGATGCGAGGAACAATGTTCATCGAAATGAGCTCCTGAAAGAGTAACTTGCAGCTAAAGGGGATTTCCACGTAAGAGAACTCCGTGCGATTGTCGCAGTTCTTACACAGATGAATGTGTTTCTTGTCGTTGAAAATCGCAATCAGTCCACACTTCTTACATACGTGCACCGAATACTTGTCCGACACATCATACATTCTCTCTCGCGTAAACCGTGATGCGCCATGGGATATCATACAGTCGCGCTCCATTTCTCCGAAACGAAGACCTCCATCACGACTGCGTCCCTCTGCAGGCTGACGCGTCAGGTTCACCATGGGTCCGATACAACGGCTATGTTGCTTGTCGTTCACCATGTGTTTCAGACGCTGGTAATAGACGGGTCCCATAAAGATGGACGTTTCGATTTGTCCGCCCGTTTTTCCATCGTAAAGGATTTCGTTTCCCTTGGACTCGTATCCACACTTGTTGAGCTCCTTAAACAAGGTATTCATGTCCAATTCCCCAAAACTCGTTCCGTCCCCGAAAAGACCCAGCTCTAAGAGAAGCTTACCAAGAAGAGTCTCCTTAATCTGAGCAATCGTCATGCGCGAAGGAATCGCGTGCGGATTGATAATGAGGTCGGGACGAAGTCCATCCTTGGTAAAGGGAATGTCTTCTTCCTCTAGAATGTTGCCGATGGTTCCCTTTTGTCCGTGGCGGCTCGAAAATTTGTCTCCGATGTTGGGGCGACGCAGCGTTCGAATGCGGACTTTACAGAAATTATATCCGTCGCCGTTCCGTCCAATATAGTTCTTGTCAATGTAGGACTCTTCGTCGGTTCGATGAGACTTGCTCTGGTCCTCGTATTTGATAAGCTTCGTATTGTCATTCTTGTGTTCCTTGATGACCACCACCTTGGCAATGATAATGTCTTTGTCCTCTACCAACTCGTTCTCGTCCATGACGCCTTGTTTGTTAATCTTGTCGTAATTGCCAAACTTCATGTTACGGGTATTGAGTTTATTCGGTTTGGTATGAATTTCTTCCTCTCCGTTCGTTTTCTTGTCCTCGTCTTTTTCCGTGTGATAGATGGTCGCGTGAAACAGACCTCGTTCAATGCTTCCACGATTGAACAAGATACTATCCTCTTGATTGAATCCGGTATGGGTCATGATGGCTACAATGACCTGATTGCCAGACGGAAGACGGTTCAGCTTGAGCATATTCATGATACGGGTCTCTACGAGAGGTCTCATGCTATAATTCAACACGTATGCCGTCTTGTCCATACGACTGTTCACATTGGACACATAGACCCCCATCGCTTGCTTACCCATCGCAGACTGATAGGTATTACGAGGGGATTGATTATGCTCTGGAAATGGGATACACGAGGCAATGACACCAAAGATGGTGCTTGGATGAATTTCACAGTGGGTATAATGATATTGGTCTGTAATCTTGTCTGGAAATGTCGCAATCATGCTAGAGGATTGCTCAAAGGGGTCTACGTATTCGATGACCGCATCAGGTATCTTGATACTCATAATGAGGTCATCCCAAGCAAGTTCCTTTCGGTCAATCTGTTGCAACATCTCAGGGGTGATGAGAAGCGCATTGTCCTTGACGCGATACAGAGGCCGCATAAGACGACCCGACTCGTTGGTAATACGAATTTCCTGGGTATCAAACGTAAACACAATCGATGTATAGATATGAAAGATACCTTTGGCCTTCATGGTCTTCAAGTCGTGAAAGAGTTGAATCGCGCTGTTTGTAATGCCGACCCATTTCCCGTTGACAAAGACCTTGACGCGCTTGTAGAGGTCTTGTGGGCTTTGTATCTCTTTCAATGAAGTGATTTTTCCTTCGAGGTATTCGTGAATGGGTAGACTGTCGGAATACCCCGAAATCACAGTCATGTAACTGAGGTTTTTGACGACCCCAATCGACTGACCTTCGGGTGTCTCGGCAGGACACAGAAACCCCCACGAAGACCCATGCAATTTACGCGGCTCAATGAGCTTCCCGCTCTTGTCAATCGGCATGTTGATGCGTCTCAAGTGACTCAGGGTAGACGCATAGGTCAAACGATTCAAGACTTGCGCCACACCCACCTTGTTCGAGTTCAAATGCTTAATCCCAAAGTCACCGGTCGAAAGTGCTCGTTTCAGACCATTCTCAATGGTAGAGGGTTTCACAATCTTGTAAATGTTGGTGAGCGTGATGATACTCGCATAATCCTCGGTGGTCTTCCATGAACCCGTGTTGATTTCTCGAATGACCTTCTTCTGAATGTCCTTGACACTCTTATTAAAGTAATTCCGAAAGAGATTGTTCAACAAGGCTCCGGTTAGCTCGATGCGCTTGTTGACATAACAGTCACGGTCATCCGCCGTTCGATAACCAAGCGCACAACGAATCAATGTATTGGTCATATACCCGAGCATATACCGTTTCTCTTTTTCGGTAGGGCAGTTCGGAAAGAGGTCATTGGTCAAAACATCCATCGCAAACTCCATCTTCTTTTTGTTGCCTTCCTCTTTCTCCATGTTCAGCGGCGTGTAGATGACGGAATTGGTAATATACAAGATACAGTCTTCGTATTTGATATATTCGCATGCTTGTAGAATCGAAGCCTTGAGATAGTGAAGGATTTCCTGGTTCTCTGGGCATTCCACGTCCAAACAAATCATGTTACAGATTTCCTTGTCGCTTTTCAGTCCAATCGCTCGAAACAAGACGAACAAGGGAACCGGGCGCTTTAGACGAGGGATTTGCACCAAAATCTCATTCCCACAGGAGAGCAATCTCGATGAAATCATCATGTAAATCTGCTTGGGTGAAATACACTTCCAATCGGGGACCGAGCGAACCTCCGATGTCCACAGCCATTTGTTCCCCGGTTTTTGCTTGTAACACAAGATGGTATTGTCTGCTGGTTTTTCCTGACCAATACAGGTCTTCTCGGACCCATTGATGATGAAATACCCACCAGGATCCATCTTGCATTCGTCAAGCTGTTCCGGTCTCAAGTTTTCGTATTGGTTTAGAATACAAATCGAAGACTTTATCATGATGGGGATTTTTCCAAATTGAATTTTGGACAACTTCACCTGTTTGACTTCCTCGATTTCTAGCTGTTCGCCTCTACGAATGATATACTTGATGTTTAGGTCAATGGTAAAGTTCGAGGTATACGTGAAGTTCCGCAGACGTGCGTTGTGCGGAAACATCAACTTGGTCGACCCGTTGTTCTCATGAATTTCTGGACGATAAATACACAAATTCTCAAACTCGATGACCGTGACCAATCTGTATTTCTTAAATTCTTTAATGTAATCATACGGAGATTTGATAACCAGCGGATTAAACATCTCGATGGTTCGTTTCATTTGAACTTGTATGAAATCATTATAAGATTCGATTTGGTGTCTCACAAGCTGATGCAAATGCTTGTCGCGAAAGTAAGACTCAATCACCTTCCAGCAATCGGTTTTGGAGTAAGACGACATGTTCACTCTATATGCGGATTTCTTTTTAATTCAATTTTAAAAACAATAAGAATGAAGTTGTCCTATAGGTTCAAGTGCGTATCTTTTTTTGTTTTTTCTCTATATGGCTTCTAAGACCGTGACTATTAAACCCGAATTCCTTCATACTAGCAAACGTAAAACCAAACGAAAATTGCCAGAACAGGTGGTCATCCAACCCAATACCTTGAGAGAAATCCTTTTGAATAAACTGATTGAACGGAGAAAAACACAAAAAACAAGAATTGACCCTCCCGTATTGAACGATGTATCGTTTGACGGTCCTTCAGAGGCTGCTGTCATTTGTGCTGTTAGCCCTGTAGCCGACTCCTATTCGAACAAAGACAAACCTTACGGTATTTTAAAGAATGGCACAAAACCCACGTTTAAAACATGGAACGCACAACCTCACCCCATTCCATCTGTTCCACCGGTTCAAGTTGTTGAAGCGGTTCCAGAGATAAAGGTCGACATCCCCGAACCCGAGACAAAAATGGATGTAACGAACGAAACGAATGAAACCACCGAAACGACTGAAAAGATGGTCTTGGGTAAAAACAAGAAAAAGAAATGTGTCTATGTCTTGATCGAAAACAACAAGACACGTAAATTACACGGAGAACGTGCTCAAAAAATAAAGAAAACGAGTATTCAAACGGTTCGTAATTATTTAAAAAACCACAATCTGATTAAATCAGGTAGCGCAGCACCCAATCCCTTGTTACGAACCCTTTACGAGAATGTTCTTTTTTGTGGTGACATTACCAACCAAAACAAAGAAAATCTTATTCATAATTTTAAAGACAAGGAATAGGATTATAGCTGACTTCTGCAGTAAGGACAGGACTGATTGATTTCAATCCATTCATGGAAGGGCGCACTCTTGAATAAATGACGACATTGTCTTATCATGACGACTTCGTCCGCCTCTTGAAAGGTTTCTTGTGTAATCGGACATTCTGTATAAATAGGGGTAATGAGGTCCCCGTAACGATGTGTGCTATAACGGGGCTCCGAACGATTGTTTCGTGCCTGATTGCGCGCCTGATTGCGTGCCTGATTGCGTGCCTGATTGCGTTCCTGATTGCGTGTATTGATTCCGTCAGTGTCTGGGGTCGCTTCTGTATTTTGACGAATATTTTCACTTGTAAAGACAATGTTGATAAGGTCTCCCAATGGATTGGTTTGATTCGTGTTTGTAGGCAATCTGGATAAGTTTTGTTCATGTAAAAGAACAATCTGTAACAACGTCGCTATGTTCTGGGAACTTCTTGAAAGCAGTTCTTCGGTCATTAGGTTAGAAGAAAAGGGTTGTTTATATGACTTTTCTATTTCTATCTGTAAATTAAAATAATGAAATAGTTTATGAAGGAAGAAGAAGCCGCGGCATATGATGAGAATAACAGAGACATCATCGGATTCTTAAATATCTATCGAGTGAAAATGATTTTATTGTTAGTATTTGTCATTCTTTTTTACGTCGTCCTATTCAGTCTTTTAAACAATGCTTCAGAGTCTAATCCAGAAAGTAAACCCTATATTTTTATCATTGAAATTGTTCTTTGGGTTGTATTGGTGGCCATTATTGTCATGAATGTTCGTTATTACAATGACAAGGATTTTTCGTTTGAACAGCTCTTTCGTAATCTGTTTAGTGAAAAGACACCCGAAATCGAGGTCAATGTGCACAGGGATACACCACGACGCGCCATCCAAGAGACTTCGACGGGCGAAGTGTTTCATTTGCGAAAGAACATATTCAATTATAACGAAGCCAAAGAAGCGTGCGGACTGTTGGATTCTAGACTTGCGACCTATGATGAAATTGAAAATGCTTACAACAATGGAGCAAATTGGTGCAGTTATGGATGGAGTGATGACCAGTTGGTTTTATTCCCCAGTCAAAAGGAGTATTTAAATCAGTTGAAACAGTTTCCTGGCCACGAACGTGACTGTGGTCGAGTAGGAGTAAACGGTGGATATGTCAAAAACAAACACGCCAAATTTGGAGTGAATTGTTATGGAAAGAAGCCTTATGCGACGGAAAAGGACAAGGAATACCTGTCTAAATACAAATTGTCGGGTTCTGTTCCAGACGATATCTTGAAGAAATTACGAGAGGAAAAGGAAAAGGATTTTCTGGTCACTCCGTTCAATAAGAATAAATGGAGTGAAATCGGATAAGCATTTTAACGTCTCGATTTTCGGGTCGTCGTCTTGCGTGCGCTTTTCTTTCTGGACTGTGAAGGGGCTTTTTCCAGACCCATCACCTTATGCCATATTTTCTGTTCTTCTTTAAAATCAAAGGAACAAAAGACAAAAGGAGATTTGGACTGTTTTTTGTAAACACCTAAGGATAGACCCATGGGCAGCATATATATTTGTATATATATACTTTTATCTACTATGCGTCTGTATTCATTATAATAATTCGTCCTTTATTATAATGAATGTATTAGACCAATATGAGGCAGAACGCCTTACCATCGGAAACGCGATTGACATGGAGGATGACCATTATTTTTGTAAAATGGAATACGACCAGAAACCTTTTCTCATTCGAACGGACCATTCGTGCATTTATAGGAAAAAGACGGACCCGTCTTCTCATTATGTTTATGTCTCTCTGACGAATAAAAGCTATCTGGAATGGTTTGAAGAATTCTACAAAGGAATCATCTCTCAATTTCACACACAATCCATGGACTGGTTTGAGGAACCCATGACACATCATGAGTTTGAGTGCTCCTTTATCAATCCACTGAAAAGCAACATCAAACAACAGTGCTTTGATATCATGTGTAAGATAGACGAGGACAAACTGAAACGAGAAGGGATTGAAGGGTCTTTGCATGAATTAGAGGATATAGAGGTATTCCCCACGTTTCATGTGAAAGGAATCCGATTTAATACAAAACATTTTATGTTTGACATTGAATTGACTCAGTTGGACCGTTTGAAACCCGTGGTTAAACTCGAGGATACGGATACGGATACTATAGAAGAATACTGCCCTTCTGTGGAAGATTTAGAAGAAACTGAATTGGACCTCGAGGAAGAGTCTATTTACGATATTTACGATACACTCAACGAACATATCAAGGAAGATATGGTAGAAAATATTCGCAAGCTTTTTCTACAAAAAAATCTAATTTTGAAATTAAATTTGGCCGAGGTCGTGGATGACGAAGAGCCTGAAACTGAATAATTTCTATTCTTTAAAATTATTTTATATTTTATACTCTATATATGAACTTTTCTAAACTCATCAAACAACCCAACCAGGACCTTTTTAATGTATTGTTGGGACTAGGTGTCATTGTCTTAATTGTGGTTTTAGTGCAGTATAACCAAAAGAAAACCCCAAGTGAGCCTTTGTCCAATTCATCGAGTTCCTTCAGCCCTGCCAACTTTCCAGAAGTGGCTCAAATGAAGGGAGGCCCTGCTACGGCAGAACTCGGGTCGGCGGCTTCTTTGAAGAATGACAACTATTTAGAGGTATCGGGGATTGCAACGCCTCGGACCAATAATGCGGATGCCGTCAATACGCGTATGACCCCCAATGAGTTACTTCCTTCCCAGGCGGCCAATGAATGGTCGTCTCTTCACCCCGCCTCGGATGACTTGGTCAACGTGAATATGTTGTCTGCTGGTCAGATTATCGGTATCAACACCGTGGGAAGCAGTATGAGAAATGCGAACCTTCAGCTCCGGTCCGAGTTTTCTATTCCGAGACAAAACGTGGGCCCGTGGAACGAGAGCACCATTGAACCGGACACACTGCGTAGACCTTTGGAGATTGGTTCGGCTTAAAATCGACGAGAAATTTAATGGAATAGAAGATTCAAAAGATGTGCCCGTTAGACCCAGCTTTCTTCCTTGTGCCCTTTCTTGGCGCGTGGGCTCTATGCATCTATAGTAATTACAAGAGTCGGCAAAGACAACAAACACTCTATGACGATTACGCGTCTAAAATCGCCAGGTATCATATTGACGATGCGCACGAAGATAAAGATAAAGTCTAACGTATAGACTCTACCTTTTATAGTTTCATATGACGTATTTTTATTGTTCTTGAAAAATAATAAAGAATGAATGTAATGGACAAGGAAGACGTTCTCACCTTTCTCATGACGGGATTGATTTTGTTTATTTCTTATCGCATCTACCTAGATTCGGATTATTTCCAATTGAAGTGTATTGTCTCCACGGTAGACGGAGACAAATATTGCGTTCGCGAAAGAGACCAACTTCAGCCTGCCGCGGACCTTTTGGCGACCACCTCTAAAAAGATGGTCGATTTTGTCTCGTATATGAAACAGCATCAACCGGACGACGAACGAACCAAGCGACTCGCGTCTAGGTTTAATGCGTCTAAAATTGTTGAGACGTTGCCTACCAGTGAGTATACGGCCTACAGTGAGAACAAAGGGAAAAAGATTGCGTTTTGCTTGAATAAGCAAAAAGAAGACAACAATCAGTTGATTGACCCCAATACACTCATGTTTGTGGCTTTACATGAGTTGTCTCATCTCACCACCACGACCATTGGACACAACGATGAGTTTTGGACAAACTTTAAGTATGTCTTGACCCATGCGGTTGCCGCAGGGGTATACGAGCCGATTGACTACAAAGAAAACCGAACCGACTATTGTGGAATGACGATTCACGACAACCCCTATTTTAAATAGATAAAGCTATAGTATAGTATAATGCGATACGTGCATCTCTATGTCGCTGCTTTACTCCTCTTTCTTTCTCTCTCCTATCGGGAACCTTTTTATAACCCAGTGGAACCCATCGCACGGCCTGAGAATTTTCCAGACCACAGTGGTCACCGAACGTTCATGAAGATGGAGAAAATCATTTATGAGTTGATAATGACTCCTTCCATTACCATCGAAGAAAAAGCTTATCTAGAGGACTTTTTAAATCTGATACAAGGTATTCCCGAGACAACACCCCCTACCCAACTGAACGATACAGAGGAAGGGAATTCAACGGTTAAAAAACTGCAACATGTCAAGACCTTATTATTACAAGAGTTTGATAGACTTCAAACCTCGAATGCTGCTTATATCCCTGTAAAAAATGCCATTTATTTTTTATCGTGGTTATTAAAAAACATATTCATTTAATATAATGTATCTTTTAGGTTTCGTCGTCCTTCTTTTTATAGCTCTTCTCTTTGTTCCACGCAAAGAGGGGTATATGGATAGTGATTTGGTTTCTATTCAAAATGACGTGATCAAACAAAAGACGCTTTTAGACAAACTGGTAAAGTCGCTGAATGTGATTCTTGAAAAGGACGCAGCAGACAAACTAGACGTAGACCCTCTATCCGTAAATATCATCAATAAATTGAAAACGCTTGTAGACAAAAAGACACCAGAGAATGTTCCTCTCATTGAAGAACTCATGAAATTGAAAGAAAAAACAGAGAGTCTTCAGCCTTTGATTAACGAATATCGTAAGAAAATCAAGGAACTGTCTGAATCCAAAGTAAATAACTTTACCATGGCCGATGTTCTACCTGAAACTCAAAAAAGAATGGAGGATATCAAAAAGGACATTGAAAGGATATTGAAAGATTAACACGCCTATTCCATTTTAGATTAGATTCGATTAGATTTTAAAGGGAAACCCTTAAAATATAATACGACTTTTATATAATGTTCCCAGTTACCTTTATTCTTTTAGAACAGAATAAAGAAAGGGAGAGAAAGATTGTTCAAATCTACAAGGATGACACACTGGAAAATGTCAAATACAAATTGTCTGAACAACTTGATTCAAAACAAATCGAGGGATATTATCTTTTTTACAAGAAGACCATGCTGTTGAACCCTTATGACAGTTTTAAGAAACTCTCTAACCAAAATACACGGGTGATTAGCTATCCGACCTTTTATGGGTTTTGCGTCAATCATGGTCTCGAATTGCCTGAAAAAAAGGAGGTCTATGAATTGGAAGATTTTCTGCAATACGACCAACAAAAAGTAGAAACCACGCTTCCGATTGGTATCAAGAAACAATCTCCTTTTATCGTAAACCCCTATGAGAACATTTTTCCCATGATAGAAGATTCCAATACGTTATCGAATTCGTTATGGCTCGGTCTACCCAAAGAGGTCTATGTGTGTCAAGCGAATGATGTTTATGCTTATTGGGAAGAAAAAAAGTATGAAATTGGTCAAATGGCCAACGTGTATTTTCCTTATCTGTTTGAGAAGAAAGTGAACACGAGCGCAGAGCTGTCGGCGCTTCCTTTGGTCGAATATACGCAATACAAGGCATACAACGACATGATTGACTATCATCATTCCATTCACCAGAAAGACCATCTGATTCAGCATGGGATAAAAAGTATTTATTTTGTCTTGTATACCCTACAGCCCTTTCGGTTCCCTTCTGAAATGGTGTTTAAAATGATACAGACCGATATGATGTATCCCTTTGTCAAGTTGACGGGGTCTAGAAAGCAGGACAACATGTATCGTCTCTTTTGCGACGGGTTCAGTATCAAAGGAAAGAAAACCCCTGCCATGCCTCGAAAGATGATACAGAAATACAGCAGCGAATGTAAGCGATTGAATACCTTATCCTATCTCTTTTACTACAAGCCTACACAGTCCTTGGTGCTCACTATCGATGAACACGGGCACATTTTCTTTCAGTTAGAACCTACCGAACTCATTACCGTAATCGAAATCGAAACTCTGATAAAAGAGATTACGGCCAACGTGTTGTCTCAGCTTTCGGAGAAGTTGGACCCCACCCATCATATTTTTGACACGTTTCAAGACTTGTATCAAGATACGGTAGAAATCATCGACCTTCAATATTCGTTTCACTACAAGCGTTATGCAAACCTGAACATCAAGAAATTCATGAAATGTTTTTCACCCGTCTTCAATTTCATCGATGAAAAAGGAACAACCACGCTTCGTTACAAACGAGTCTCCAACTTTAATACCATGGAAAGCATGGATAGTTTTTTGACTGAAAAAATCAACAAACAAATGCCTTATGCTGAAATGGTTCACCTCTTCTCGGTCAACTTCATGAATAATGATGAACCCGCCGCCATTGAGTATATTGGAAAGTTCATGAGCCATATTCAAGTGGAACAGGACATGAAAGTGAACCGTATCCGAAAATTAAAGGTCAATCCTGGATTTTTAGTGGAGGTGGATAAACACGATACCTCGTATGAGGTCGTGGTTCATTCAATTGACAACATGTATTATTTAACTTGTATCGAACCCTATGTCACCAATCTAATGATGATTTCACAGGGACTCATTGATGTCGGGGACCATTGCGAAGAAGTCGCAGAGGTCATGGCGACGGAGGTTGAGGTGGAAGTCGACGAAGAAGACTTTCAAATGGAACCTGATGATACACTCGACCATTTCTCGGACTCGGACCAGGAGCTTGAAGGGTCCATGAGTTTTTCAAATACGGGGTCCGAACCTTCAGCAGAGTCTACCGAAGAAACCAAACAAGAGTCTGTAGAAGAGTCTGAGCCAGAAGCGGAACCTGACAAGGTCCAATCGGAAGCAGAATCAGAAGCAGAATCACAAGCAGAGCAGTCGCAAGCAGAGCAATCAGAAGCAGAAGGCACGATGGATAACGGTGAATCAGAAGCAGAATCCGAAGCAGAGCCCGAAGCAGAACAAACAGGTGAACAGCCCGAATCAGAACAAACTGGTGAAGAACCGGCGGGCGAACCCGAAGCAGAACCTGAAGCGGAACAAACTGGCGAAGAGCCTGGCGAACCCGAAGCAGAACAGACAGAACAGTCCGACACAGAAGGCACAATAAAGACTGAAGAACCCGAAGAGGAACCGACCGGCGAACAGTCCGACGCAGAAGGCACTATGCGAACCGAAGAATCTGACGCAGAACAGTCAGAAGCAGAGCCCGAAGAGGAACAGACAGGTGAGCAGTCAGACGCAGAAGGCACGATGCGGACCGAAGAATCTGAAGCGGAGTCCGAGACTGAACCCAACGAAGAAGTAGACTTGAATGCGCCTGAACCCGAAGAAGTAGACCTAAATGCGCCTGAGAAACAATCGGGAGGCAGCAATGAAAAGGATGTCTTTATTTATGACGACCATTATCCCTTTGAGATTACCCAAACACTAGGCCTTACCCCTGAATTGTATCCAGCAGAATTAAAACATTATTTTAGAGCATTCCATGCGTCGGGTTGTGCCCTGGTCCAAAAACAAGACACCTCCTGTAAAGGATTTGTGGCGAAACTTACTCCCGAACAAATCGCCAAGTTTCCCTTTTTAAACACCTTGGAGGAGGTTTCGGTATACGACAAGGCTGGTAATTACAACAAAGTATGGACTGCCTTTAATCCGGTAGAGGCATGGACGACGCATCCTTCGTTGACCGTTCTGAAAAAGGTCTATTCTACCGTAGCCTATGGATGGAAAAACAAGATGGACGACCAAGGCATTTTGTATATCTACGACAAAGACTATCGTCTACACGGTCGTTTTAATAATGTTCATTACGTCAAGGTAGAAGAAGAAGACGACGACTTGACCAAGGTTCGTTTTACACCCATGAACCCTTTTTTAAAGAAATTGCAGCAACGAGAACCAGTCTTGTTTCATAAATCGAGCGATGGGGTTCACAGCCAATACAGTCGAATGTGTTTATGGTCTGCCAAGAGACAACCTGTCATTCTTACCGAAAAGGAGAAAGAACGGATTGATTCTGTAGCACCGAATGCGTATGACAGTTCTCTGAAATACGGGTCGGACCCGGATAATCCTTTTTATTATATCTGTCCTCGTTACTGGGATTTAAAACACAATCTACCCGTTAAGGCAGATAGTGTGGACAAATCCAAACTCATTCCCAAAGATATCCCCGACCGACTCAAACACGTCGATATACAGTCAAGGTATATCATGGACTTGTCTGTCCCAGGAGACGACAAGACCTTTATGACGCGTGTAGGTATGTTAAAAAGTAAATCACCCGACGGGCACTATTTACCGTGTTGTTTTACCACGCGTTCAGCAGGCAAGAAAGAGGATGAGGTCGACAAGCGGACGAAAGATGCCATGGGGGTAAAGAGTGTCAAGAAAGAACCTACCCAGAGCACCGTTCAATACATTCAAAACGGAGACAAATTTCCGTTGGAGAACGGTAGACGTGGACATTTGACCCCCATTCTTGAACGGTTCTTTCACACCAATTATGCCGACTACTATAGCAATTTACAGAAACGTAAACTCAAAACAAATTATCCATGCCTCTTGCGTAGAGGAGTCGAAAACAACAAACATCAATCTTTTTTATATGCGATTTCCTTTCTCTTGCATAAAAATGAGGTTTCACTGGATACGTTTAAAAAGGAAATCATCGCGGCGCTGAACCTAGATATCCTACAAACCTTGCATCAGGGGAATATTCCTCATACCTTTTCTTCGCTCAAATACGAAGACCAAGACCTGGAACCTTACAAAGAGACGACCCTATACAAGACCATGATGGACAATCCCATGGCTCTCAAGAAGATTGTGAATGGATACGAGAATTTTATCAAGTATATTGAAAGCGATGAACCCATCGATTATGTGTATTTTTGGGATATTTTGTGCGCAGGTCTCTTGACCAAGACCCGTATCAATCTAGTGATTTTACAAGAAGACGTGGACGATGCCACCCACAACATAAGTATTTTATGTCCAACCACGCTACATTCCATCTATTCGTTTGACCTAGCGCTTCCCACGGCGATTCTATATAAACGCGGCGAGTTTTTTGAACCCATTTACCTTTACACGGAAAAAGAGGCCATGTTTACTCAAACCAAGCTATTAGAGCCGGTCCATCTCACACCCACCCTGAAGCATATTTTGTCTCTGATTTCAAAGAACATGGAAAAGTGTATTCCTCAAAAAAACAAATACCAATACAAGGACAATCTTCCCGCCGACCAAATCCTAGAGATACTGAAAGGGCTTCCGTATAAGGTGCGAAAGGGACTGATTAATGTAGACGCTCGTATGGTTGCTTTACAAGTCGAATATAAAAAATACATCTTTATGGTGCCCTGTGCTCCCAGTCCGATTTCTTTGCCTTATGAGATGCTAACGGCCGAAAAAGGACACGATTATCGAACCACGTTGTCTCTGTTGAACCGATTATACAAGGACAGTAAACAAAAGATACCCTGCAGGCCGACTCACCGTATTGTCGAAGACGAACTGGTGGTAGGCATCTTGACTGAAACCAATCAGTTTGTGCCTCTGATACGTCCGGAGGAAAACAAGATGACGGATGAGTTGCATGTCCTACATGACCATAGCTATTTGGATTACGATGTCTATATTAGCAAGCATCCTCAACAACCTTTTAAACATAAACTGATACATTACCTGAAATTAGAGCAGGGGTTTTATCGTGCGTTTTTCAATACACTGAAAATGGCGATACATGATACCTCCTTTTATTCTACTCGAAATGTGCTGGAAAGCATTATCCATTCGAAAGACGACTACGAAACTAAAAATGAAGACATTTATCAGGTCTTAAAGCCCATCTTTGTAAAGAAATTTGACTTTGTGGTGTATCAAGAGAAGGTCTTGGATGAACTCGCGGACATTAACCTATGCAAAGACCCCTCCCAGAACTATTGTGAGTTTGAAACACCTACTTCGGAAGGGAAGTTGCTTATCCCAAAACTGAACCTTTTTGACCAATCGGACAACTATGACCGTTATGTGAATCGACTCATTGATGACATGATTGAAAATAGGTCTATACAGAAAAGTTTATTCACCGAAATCCATAGCACCCTTTATTATTCTGATTTGTATCATTTGAGTAGTGAAGAAATACTGTTGTTAGAGAACAATCTACTCTCTTATCTGGACGAGAACCCGAAGATTAAAAAAATAAAATCGATTACCCATCGCGCGTTTGAAGACGTTCAGCCCCGTAAGGTGTTAGAATTGTTAGAGCCTTATGAAGAGGTAGAAGAACTCAAGGAAGAATCCATTTTTCTAGAAACGGAAGAGGTCTATGATAGTGATACGGAAGAGAATGCGAACCTGACCGACGACTCGGAAGAGGGCATCGATACGACCAACACCTTGTATCAGTCTATCAAGACAGAGAAGAAAGAAGACATTCATGTTGAGACACCCAATCCTTTTGTCGAACCTCCCATAGAGGTCAATCTAAACGCGCCCGTCGAGACAAATTTAAATGCGCCTGAGCCTGAAGTGCCTGCGGTCGAACCAACGCCCGTGGCTGTGAAAAGACCTGAGACGACAAAACCCGTTACCAAGGCTGAGATACAATCCAAAGGCGTGGAGAGCGAGTTCAAGGAATGCATGAAAGTGGTCTATCTTACCCAAAAATGGATAAACTACTTTCCCAAGGGAACCAAGACCCTTCGTTTTATGAACACACCCATCTCCTGTAATGGTATGTTGTTGTTACAGATTTATCGTGATTACAATCCTGACAAATACCGACACATCACCATCGAAGACATCAAAGAGAAACTGGTTCATACCTACCAAAAATACGAAACCTTTTATCAATTTCTTTATAAAAAATGGAAAGCAGAGAAGCCTCCCGAGTATCAAAACAAAACCCTATCCATGACCTCTATGATACAAAACGAAGAGTATCCCATCACTCAAGTCGATTTATGTCTCCTCTTGTTCGACGAGGAACTACCCGTTACTCTGTTATTGCACTCCAAGGGGTCGGTCAAGTGTGTCAGGCGCATCGGTCATCAGCAAGACTTTAGCTATTACGTCAAACTGACCGATAGCGACACCTTTTTCCTATTCATCTACCACAAAGAGACTTACAAGATTTATGACCAAGATATAAGCGAGGACTTTCAAGCAGATATCAAAGAAAATTCCATGACCGTATTAAATTACTTAAAGTCAAACATTTAAAACCATTTGAATACTTTCTCGATACTTATGTATGTCCAAACAATACGACGGTTCATACATCACGGACCTAAACGAAACCTTTCAAGGATTGCCTTTTTTTCGAAAATATATTGAATACATCGAATACCGGATATATCAAATCCTTCAAAAAAATCCACATCCACATCTGGTGACAGTCTATCGACTGACCGAGTCCTTTGTCGATATTGAATTACTTACGCCAGTGAATGAATTGCCGGATTACGACGAGGCCTCGATTGTAGCCGCGGCCCGTTCGGTCAAAGAACACTTACAGGGATTGGGTATATTTTACATGGATTGGAAGTCAGATAATCTGGGGCTAAAGGGCACAACCTATCGATTGTTTGACTTTGACGGAGCTGGTTACTTTCGCCAAGGTTGGATAATTCAGCCCATGCCTTATTGGTCCTATCGACAGGCCGCGGAAAAGGGACTGACGGACCCGAAAGAAATGGACGATTATGCTTTTGACTTGAACTTGAAAAGCGTAATCGTAAGTGTAAAAAAATAAATCATAAAGTAAATCATCTATACATTTTAAAATGCCATTTCGTATCCATTGTCAACCTCTTGTCGTTCCTCCGTAGGAAGGGTGTGGCGTATCTTCAGGTTCTTCAAGGAACAAGGTTCGTCGCGTTTCTCCTTCAATTCTTCAAAGATATCCTTTTGTGCGGCTTCATACACGCTTTCCTTTGCGTCGCGCTGGACCTCAAACATATTCAGGTAAACAGAGAAGGCTGCGGTTCCGTAGTATCCGGCCTGTCCGCACATGACATTGGCCGAGACACCGCGCATCTCGTCCAATTCTCCGTGTCGTGCTGCCTTCAAGAACATCTCCGTGGTTTCCTCAAACGATGCTTTTGCAATCGGACCAATGTCATCGTTGTTAATACCATGTCGGAAGATAGACACCATCTTTTCATTGCTCGTCATGCGGTCGCACAACAAGGCCAGGTGATGATGATTGACATACCCGCCGTCGAAACACAAGACGTCCATGATTTCATTGAACAAACATTTACGCGCGGCTTCGATGCCGAGCACTTCATACGTCTCCATGATATTGTTGGTAATGGTTCGACTTGGGTCGATAATGTCCAGAGCCAACACATCCAAGAGGTTGGTTCCCAAGGTATCCAACGCATAAATGTCTTTCCGTTCAAAGTCTCCCGTCTCCTCGTTGTATTTCATGTATCCCTGCATCTGGATGAGATTGACTTTGTCCAGGTCAGGCACACCGCGCAATACCACATTGTTCAGAAGATTATGCTGGAAACTCTTCAAGAGATAAATCTGGTCTCCTTGGTCCAAGCTTATCGGCTTGGCCTTCTTGTTATTCACGCTCATCAACCGAATACGAAACACGACATCATGGTCATCCAGGTCGCTGTAAAAGCACCGAATTCCCTCGTTGTAAATACTTTTGAGAGCAAAGTGGATTTCGTCCAAGCTCAGATTGGAGTCAATCATGGCGGTCTTGTTCAGGGACAATCGAAGAATCCACCGGCTAGGGGTGGTGTCCTCCTTGTCCAAGCAATCGTCCAGGATTTCGCTAAACTCTCTGTATCGCTTCATGAGCTCGATGTCTTTCTCCACAAGGGTCGCCATGTCGTCTGGGTCATAGTAAATCTCCGAGCTCGTCACGAAATTCTTGAATTTGGTATTTTCAACCTTGGATATCATGTCAAACGCTTTGTCCTTGTCCGTCTCATCTTCCTCATTCAAGAAAATGGTCATGGATGGGTTTTTCATGTTGGTCGTGAGAGCAAGAATTTCTTCCATACGAGGCACACCACGAGTCACGTTTGATTTGGTCGAAATACCGGCAAAGTGAAAGGTGTTGAGGTTCATCTGGGTGGTCGGCTCACCAATCGACTGGGCCGAAATCAGGCCGACCATTTCACCGGGATTGACGGTTGCCTTTTTGTAGACAAACATGATTTTCTCGAGAAGGAAGATGAGGGTCTCTTTCGTAAACCGGTGCTGGAGCACCAACGTAGCCGGGTTCAGGTAATAGTAAAACGCACGTTGGAACATGACGCATGGATGATAGACTGCCTCCAAGTAATGCTTGTAGTAATGGTCCAACGTCTGGTAACATTCCAGAGGAGTCATGTCCGTTTGTGTGGATTGGGTATGAAACTGATGTTTCAAGTTCATAATGAGCGAGGGAAACGACATGGGTAGATAGAGGGTCTGGTAGGACCCTTCGTTGTCTGCCACCAGTCGAATAAACCGATTGCGTGTTTCAATCTGTTCATGGACTTCACTCTTGACCCTTGCCTTGAGGTCTGCGATTTGTTCCTTGTAACGCTTCAAGGCGCCTTGGTCAAAGATGGCCTTGTAGGGCTTCCATTCCTTGGCATCGTAAGCATACCGATACATATCATAAAGCTCTTGCTGCGTCTTTCCAATCAATTCAAACTTGGATGTTTCAATCTGAGTCGTATCAAAGTTGGTCCCTCCGTAATTGAACTGAATGATTTTCTGTTTGTTGTTTCGCACGCTTCGGTCGTAACAAATCACGATGTCTTCCATGCCTTTAATCAACCGACGCTGAATGTATCCAGTCTGACTGGTTTTGACCGCTGTATCAATCAGACCCACGCGACCACCCATTGCATGGAAGAAGAGCTCTTCCGGTGTAAGGCCTTGGATAAAGGAACTCTCGACGAAGCCGCGGGCGACAGGCGAGTCATCAAATTGCTTGAAGTGTGGAAGGGTTCGATTGGGATAACTATAGGGGATACGCTTGCTGTCCACGTTCTGCTGACCCAGACAAGAAATCATCTGGGAAATATTGAGCACCGTTCCTTTCGACCCTGACTTGACAATGTTGACAAACCGATTCTCTTTGTTGAGTCGGTCAATCGCAATTTTACCCGACTCGGAACTGGCCTTGTTCAGGATATTGTTGACTTCGTTCTCAAAGTAATGGCTATTGGGTCGACCCGTCTTGTTCTCCAGTATACCCAAGTGAGCTTGCGAAATGAGCGTGGCCACCTCTTTTTTCTGCTTCATGATTACTTCGCTAATCAGCGTATTGGTCTCTTCGTTTGAAATCAAATCACTCATGCCCACGCTGAACCCAGTGGTTTTCATATACTCGGTGATGACCGACTGAAGATTGTCAATAAATCCCTGCGATTCGTCCTCCGAAAAGTCGCGATGAAGACGCTGGATAAGACCGCGTCCGCCTCCACACAAGCTATCTTTTTCAAACTGTCCGCGCAACATTTTCCCGTTTATAATCTCGACCACAAAGTTGCTTGTCTTTGGGTCGTCGCGACCCTCTTTAAACATGGCACTCTTGTAATGCTGCGTAAACTGAGGCAATAGACTACTCACGAGTTCGTGACTGGTATACTCTTCCTTGTTGTCCGCAAAGAAGAGCGGGTCGAACTTGCCGCTCTTGGCAAGAAGATTCATCGCATGCTTTCGAGGAATGCGAATGTTCTCTCGCGTAAACAGATAGCTTCCGAGCAACGAGTCTTGAAATATACCGATGATACTTTTGTTGAGGGCTGGGCTGATGATTTGAAACTTGATGGCCGCCAAGTGCTTGAGCTCCATCTCGGCCTCGTCGTTTTGGGGCATGTGCATGTTCATTTCATCTCCGTCAAAGTCTGCGTTGTAAGGCTTCGTGTCGGCCACGTTCATGCGAAAGGTATCACCCTTTTTCATAATCTTGACGCGATGTGCCATCATGGACATGCGGTGCAACGTCGGCTGACGATTGAACAATACATAATCTCCATTCATCATGTGTCGATGAACCGTATCTCCATTTTGAAGCTGAATGTTGGACCGGTCATGATAACGAAGGGAGATATTCTCGCCGTTCGAGAGTTCCAGAATTTTGGCACCCGGGTAAACATCCGGGCCGTTTTTCACGAGATACATCAAGAACTCCTTGTTTCGGTCCGTCACAAAGACGGGCTTGGTCAAATTCATGGCAATCTTCAGGGGGACGCCCAGGTCCATGATAGACAGCTCTGGGTCAGGTGTAATCACCGAACGAGCACTGTAATCGACACGCTTTCCCATCAAGTTGCCACGGACACGACCGGTCTTTCCCTTGTGACGCTCAGAAATCGACTTTAATGCACGACCGGACCGCTGACGCACCGGGTCTGTTCCCGAAATGTTATTGTCCACAATCGTCGACAAGTAATACTGCAAGACCGTAGACCAATCCTCAATCTGTTTCAACGAAGCATTCTTGGCAATCTGGTCCTTCAACAAGTTGTTATACTTGATGATGTTGATGATGATATGTGTGAGGTCGTCCTCGGAACGCTGCTGGGCATCATGCTTGACCGACGGGCGAATACTTGGAGGTGGAACCGCAAACACTTGACAAATCATCCACTCGGGTCTGCTCCATTTACTGGAAAACCCCATGAAATCAATGTCTTCGTTTGAAATCTTTTTAAAGATTTTTAGCACCGTCTCTGGCACCAGTTTGAGTGTAATTCCTTCTGCTTGGTCCTTGTCGTCGTTCCAGTCCGCAATCAGTGTCGCAAAACCATCCTTCTTGATGTGCGTTGGCTGCTTGCATTCACACCCATCCACCGTGTCTCCACCACATCGCTTCACTTTACTGGCGAGCGTAAACACCTGTTGCCAACGGTCCGAGGCCTTGTAGTTGATTAAATTACGATGAGCCGTTTTATCAATCAGCAGACGGCTACATTTGATACAAACGCACTTCAAAATCTTGGTAATTTCTTCTAAATATTGAATGTAAAACATGGGACGCGCCAGCTTGATGTGTCCAAAATATCCAGGGCAATTCATATAGGTTTCTCCATCCGTCGGACACACCAGTCCCGGCTCGAGCACACCCATGCGCGGGTCAAACAATCCACCGATTTTGGGTTTGATGCCATTGTAGGTTTCTTTGTTTGTAATTTCGGCAACGGAGTTTCGTTCGATTTCCTCTGGGCTCAAAAGACTGAACTGAATTCCAATAATTTTTGCCGGGTGTTTCTGTACGGCACTCATCTCTTTATGTATTCTTTATATTTTTATATTCATTCAATTTTTATATAATAATGTTTTCATAAAGTAACTACATGCCGAAGAGAAAGCTTCCGGACGATAACAGTAAATTATTTGAAGCGTTAATCGCACGAATCAATGAAAAAGAGGACCTCCAATATTTTAAGAAACTGACTAAATCAGAACAAACATATCTTTTAGGTCAAATGACCTTGTTGTGTGACCATACATTTGACCCCAAACCTAAATTGATACGTTTGTTAGAAACCGACATTCCAGAACATTACAAGAGCATTGTCTTGAAAAAAATGTTACACCTGCAGGAGCAAAACACCTCGAAACTAGAGGAATGGGTTCATGCCTTTTTACAAATCCCTTTTCATGCTTGTGCTCAATTGCCGCTGGTGTATAACTCGACCAACCAGGCAGCCTGTTCTGCTTATTTGAACGAATGTCGAGAGATATTAAACAAGTCTACGTATGGCATGGAACAGGCCAAAGACCAGTTTTTGGAACTGATTGGGAAATGGATGGTCAATCCTGAATCAATGGGCACTGCTATCGCACTGAAAGGACCGATGGGGACAGGTAAGACGACGCTGATTAAAAAGGCTCTCACGCATATACTCAAACGACCTTTTGCTCTGATTGCTTTGGGAGGCGCGAGCGATGGCAGTTTCCTCACGGGACATTCGTATACCTACGAAGGCAGCACCTACGGAAAGATTGTCGATATTCTTATCCAACAAAAAACGAGTAATCCGATTATCTATTTTGACGAGCTGGACAAGGTGAGCCAAAGTGAAAGGGGAGACGAAATTGTGGGAGTGCTTACCCATTTGACAGACACGACTCAAAATACTCAATTTCACGATAAGTATTTTAGTGAAATTGACCTCGACATGAGCAAGTGTCTGTTTGTCTTTAGTTACAACGACGAAAACTTGGTCAATCCTATCCTGAAAGACCGCATGTATACCATCGAAGTGAAAGGATACCAAGATAGCGAAAAGAAAATAATTGCACGTGATTTTTTAATCCCTGAACTCAAACGGGATTATCACATGGAAGACCTGGAATGGAAAGAAGCCTATACCGACCTTATTCTCAAGTATATCAAAGAAGAAGGTGTGAGACAATTCAAACGACAATTGGAAAAGGTGTTTAGTCGGTTGAACCTCTTGCGTCTCTCGGGCAAGGAATGCAGTTGTAGTGTGGAACAACTGGAAGAATGGATTGATAAGCCTCCAAAACCGAGTTACCCGTCTTTCTATACTTAATCCATATAAGGAGTTTCTTGGACAATCGTTTCACTTATCCGAGGCAACGGTATGGTCATTTGATTTCCACCCCGGCTCATAATCATGGGGTGGATATCTTCCGACTTGCAAAGGCATCCACTCGACGACGTATAAAAAGACGGACAACACCCTGGCGAGAATTTGGCCTGATACAAAAGGTCCATGGAGCCGTTTGGGTATTTGTCCACCACCCGTTCAATCACGAATGGTTCTCTGAACGTAAACGTAAAGAGGAGACAAAGAATAGCCAACGCGAGATACATATATATAGCAAGCTTAATCTTTCCAGCTAGGTAAAAGAATCACGCAACTGTAATTATGATTTTTTAGTTCTGCGCAATATTGATTCGTCTTTTCAAATAGTTCTTGATTTTGTGATTCAAACCTTTCAATAAGTCGTATCATTCGGTCATATTCCGCAATGGCCTGGTCGGCGAGATGAATCGATTGACTAAAATCTGTCGTATTTGCGTCAAACCCGGGACGAAGACGGGTCACCTTCATGGTGTCAAACGCGGCCACATATTTGTTTGTATAATTCGCCTCATATTGTTGGTTGATGTATTCCTGAAACTGGTCTATTCCAAGAAAACGAGACCCATTCGGGTCAATGACTTGTGTATTCATAAAACGTTCATCTACGTTGACGGATACCTTGTAGATGAGCAAGTCCTTCATGTAGGTGGTAATACGGTCTAGGACCACAAACAAACGTTTGATGTTGGTGGTGACATATCGAAAGGTCCGCTCAAACGTTTCTTGTTCCGTCTCAGCGACCTTTTGAATGACCTGAAAACTCACATCCAATACGGCGTGTTGCTTTTCTAAATCTCCTCGCGTCTTTTCCACCTTTTTCGCATACTCCTGGTAACTTTCTTCCATATTTCGATTGACCGAGATGAGACCATCGATGGATTTGTCAAAGGCCTTGTATTTTTCAGACTTTAGCACATTCGTATAGGGGCTCAAGCAATCGATAAAATTGGTCTGTATGCTCTGAAAAGCCGTTTCGTTTACGCTTGGATTGATTAATCCGTTGAAAAAAAGGATGGAGGGGTGACATTTTTGATTGTCCCAATCCAACCATAATTCACTTTGTGTCATCTTAAAATAAACAATCAGGATGAGTGTACACACGATAAAGAGGACAATGACACCACTCATGTCGGTCCCCTTATTGCCTGCATTGGAGACAAACAATTGATTGATACGTTGAATATCCTCTGACATATTGTAATACACCAATACTATTTTATAATGATTCTTTTCGGAATCCTTTATTATGTTTTGACGTAGTCCTTGATATGATTGAAGATGTTGAGCATTTCCCCTGTAAAAGTGGTGACTTTTGTATTCAGTTGAGCCTTTGCCTCTGACTCTGTTCCATAATCGGTATTCAACTTCTGAATACTTGTGTTGGTCCTATCATAACGGCGGTTCAAGAACTCGCTCGTGTTGGAGACCGATTGGTTCAATCGGGTCATGTTCTGGTTGAGTCCATTGATAGACGTGGTCATTTGTCCAATCGAGGTGGTGGATAAATCCGTGACTTGTTTCTCTATCATGTCTGTAGTATATTGTGACACACATGTGCCGAAATTCTTGGTAGAGGTATCGTTGGGCATGTAGAGCGACCCGATGAACATATTCAGTGGATTGCACCTGCGATTGAGCCAGTCCTTTTGAAGGTCTATCTTGGTTTGCACGTAATAGAAATACAGATAAGACGCGAAGAATACAAACAATACCACATTACGATGTTGTTCGTCCTCACCCGACATATATGTATTTGAATATAAAAAAAAGATTATACGTATGTATAATGGCACTCATTCAATCCTACTATCAACAGCTCACAGAGTATCAAAAGAAATACGGTCCCCGCACATTTCTTTTGATGCAAGTGGGTAGTTTTTTTGAAGTGTATGCCAAAACAGAAGACCACTACATTCAAGAGTTTTCAAGAATAGGAGACTTGAAAATCGCGGCAAAGGGCGAACATTACATGGCGGGTTTCCGTGATTACCTTTTGGACAAATACACTCTGAAACTGAATGAAGCAAACTACACCACGGTCGTTCACGTGCAAGAAGAAGTAGGTGGCGTCATTCGACGGCGTGAACAGGCCGTGTATAGCCCAGGGACCTATTTTCTAGAGGAAGACGTTCGTCTGTCTAACCATGTATGTTGTCTATGGATACACCAAACGAAACGAACACCTAGTACCCTGTTGTTTGGCATTTCGACCATGGACATTTATACAGGCAAAGTTCATGTGTATGAATATCAAGAATTGTATTATCAAAACCCCACCACCTATGACTCGGTAGAGCGTTTCTTGTCCGTCTATCATCCGAGTGAAATGGTGATTGTCCATAACATGGACCAGGACATTGAGACGATTGTCCAGTATTTGTCCAAAGGCGTTCGAAAGGTGGTTAAGATTTCCCTTTCGTCCAAAGAGGAGTGGGCGATACAAGCATCCAAGTGCGAGAGTCAGAGTTATCAATCGCTCATTGTGGAAAAGTTTTATCCAGCCTTGTCTCGACAGCTGATAGAAGACCTTTTGTTTGAAAAGGCCATTGCCTTTCAATCCCTTTGTTTCCTCTTGGAATACGTTCAAGTTCACAACCCTGCCTTGACTCGGCATATTTCTGAGCCCGAATTAGAGACCCCAAACACGATGGTCCTCGCGAATCATTCCCTGAAACAACTCAACATGATAGATACCGACTACAAAGGAGAGTATTCCAGTGTGTCGCGGTTTCTGAACACGTGTCGAACTCGCATAGGAAAACGCGAATTTGACCGTATGCTATTCCATCCATCCTTGGACCCTGAAAAGTTACAGCAATCCTATGACATGACCGAACATTGTTGCGCCAAAGCGTATTCGTGGTCTTCTATGTTGTCTCGGATTTGTGACATCGAAAAAGTCTATCGTAAAATTGTCTTGGGAAAAGCGACTCCTCATGATTACTCTCAATTGTATTCCACCTGTGTCTTGATAGAAGAACATTGGCCGAACGATGAGATATGGTCCACCTTTTGCGACAAGACCGAAACCCTCGAAGAATTACACCAAGTCCAAGAGAGGTTAACGCGTTTTTTTGACATGGAACAAACGATTCATAAACATGTGCTCGACGATACATGTGATACACTCATACGCCGAGGCATAGATGTAGACCTCGACCAGGCAACCAAAGACAAGCTAGAAAGTCGTCTGAAGTTCAACGCGATTCAGGATTGTTTAAACCATATCTATCAGTTCAAGGACCCCAAATGCGAACAAGCCTTTGCCTTGCACGAAACTGACAAATCGGGGTCTTGTCTAGTCATTACCAAGCGCAGAAAAGCGGTGATTGAAAAGTCCCTCAAGAAAACCGTGGACCTGACCTTTTTTTCAGATTATTCCAAAAAAGAAGAAACCTTTACGTTTTCATTGGACAAGATAACCTTTCGCGAACACAACGGTCAGAAATACGAGGTGGTATCCGAAGAACTCTCCTCCCTCACACACATGATGATAAAAACAGAATACGAATTTCTACAGCACTTGACACGGGTCTACAAAGGAATTCACGCACAAATGAACTTTTCGTATCGATATCTGATTGCGTGTATTCAAAAGATGGATGTCTATCATACCAAATGCGAGATTGCAAAACAATACCATTATTGTAAACCCGTTTTAGAAAAACAAGAATGCTCCTTTTTGCGTGCCAAGAAGATGAGACATGTTCTCATCGAACATCTGGAAAAACAAGAGGCCTATGTGCCGAATGACGTGGAGCTTGGTCCCAAAGGTATCTTGTTGTTTGGCACGAACGCGGTTGGAAAAACGAGCTTAATCAAGTCCATCGGGATTTGTATCATCCTGGCGCAGGCTGGGCTTTATGTTCCGTGCGACGAGTTTGTCTTTTGTCCATACGAGTATTTGTTTACACGTATCATCGGCAACGACAACATGTTTAAAGGGCTCTCCACCTTTGCGGTCGAGATGAGCGAACTGCGCGTCATTTTACAAAAAAGTAATGCCCGGTCTCTGGTGTTGGGCGATGAACTTTGCTCCGGCACCGAGAATGACTCGGCGTTGAGTATTTTTATGGCGGGTATCGAACACTTGTATGCCGCCAAAAGCAGTTTCATTTTTGCCACACACTTTCATGCGATACAACATTTCAAAGAAATCAAGGAGATGCCGAACCTTTGTCTCATGCACTTGACGGTGCGTTACAATCCAGAACTTCAGAAATTGTTTTATGGGCGGACCTTACAAGAAGGTGCTGGTGAAAGCGTGTATGGCCTGGAAGTCTGTAAATCGTTACAGTTGCCAGAGGCGTTCCTCGAACGAGCGTATGCCTTGCGAAATCGGGTAACGCAACATACGTCCATCTTGACCCTGAAACCCTGTCGATACAACCGAGACAAAATTGTGACCGTATGCGAATTCTGTAAGAAAGAAATGGGGACAGAAACACATCATCTACAGTATCAAAAAGAAGCCGTCCAGGACTATATCGGCACCATGGAGAAGAACCATCCTTCCAACCTCGCAAGCATTTGCGAAACATGCCACAAGCACATCCATGCACTCAATCTGGTCTATGAAAAGCGAAAAAATATAGACGGAAGCTATTCGATTCTCCTATTAAAAGGATAAGGAACGAACCCGCGGTATAAGTATTTTATTCATGGATATGAAACCAACATAGGTCACTTTGGGAGTGTTCGAAAAAGTATTCAATCTGTTTTAAGAAACAATACTCTTGAACAATATTGAAATTGGGACTATCGTAAAGACACTCCCATGTATTGTAATGAATAGTCTCATCCAGCTTGCAAAAGGAGAGTTCACGAACGCCTTCGCGAGCAATCGATTCATGCTCTTGTAGCCATGTTATCATGTCTGCATGGAAGTCATCTCGATGAATACGCATGTCGTAGACGGGTCGCTTGGCTTTCAAGTCATTCGAATTCACATGGTTTTTGTGTTCTTGGGCCGAATCGTAGCACTGCATACAGTAGGGTAGATTGTTGTCGTGTATATAGCAACCGCATCCTTCCCACTCGTAGCTCTCTTGTAGCGTGCCTCCGTGATGCTCTAAGAAGAAAGGGTTTTGGACGTGTCGGAACATACCGTCGTCGTGCTGATAGCACCACACAAATTCGCCCGCGATGTCTCCTGTGTAGTAAGACATTTTTTGATTCCGGGTAAGTATTTGAATACGTTCAATTTTAAACGTAATCAACGGCTTAGATACTCGTGCTGGTAAAAAAGGCCATCAATAGAAAAACGACGGACAAAAGTTCACGCCATATCACCATAGGTAATTGAAGGACAAAGTAATTGATAAGCAATGAATTAAAACAGCAAAAAATAGTGGTAATCACCAGTATCTGTAAACTATTCATCAGAAGATGTTCTTTTGCGTAATAAATACCCCTCAACATAAACTGATATTCGATAAAGACAAAGGGAATGGCAATCAAGAGAGCTTTCAAAAAAGTCCATTCATCCATTTTTAAATGCAAGTAAGACGCAATGGTATAGGAGATAGTCCCCATGAAGATGAGACCCATGATATAAAACCAATGCCATGTATACAGTTCAATCTTTTTCTTTTCAAACCCACTTGTTTTTTTAAACAAATGTTCCATGGAGTCTAAGAGAAGGAAAGCACCGACCGCAATCAAACCAATGCTTGAGACAATGGTCCAATTCAAGAGGGTGTTTTTTTCTTCCATATACCACAGGAGACAACCGCTCGCAATCAAAAGTATCCCTAGATACAGATACATACACTTACACTATATTACAAAATGTTTTATGTTTTCTTGACAAACAGTTTACCTTCTACACCACACTCGCCATATCTGCGCTCAATAGAGCAGAATTGATGGTCGTTTTTTTCCTGGAGGACGATGCCCGTCACATCATAATTGTCATCCTCTATCACGATGGGAGCGACTGCACACTTTCCATATTTATCTGAAGAAAAGATATCCTTTTTGAAGTGCTTGCAATGAATACATAGTTTCTGTTTGAATGCAAAGGATGTTGTTAGTAGGACAAACAAAATCTTCATAATAACAATTCGAATGTGTATTTATATTGCTTTAGTATAATGAATCCATTGATGATGGAAAGAGATGAAGTGCCCGAGTCAAACATAGAAATAATAATAGACACAAAGAAGGTGGAGTCCGAACAACACATGAGTGAAATTACACTAAGCGAAAGGTCTGGTTCTAGACTGTCTGAATCAGAAACCAATCGAATGGATTGGTTAAGTATCCTATGGCAAACCGCAGTCCTTACCGTGACAGGGGTCGCGGTTTGTCTCGTCTTTAATTACATCTCTTAGATGGAGTCTTTCAATCGCTTGTAGGTAGAATACGCGCGTCCTAAAAATGCCAGCAGATAATAGAGCGGCACATGGGTCAATACAAAAATCACTCCGTTTTTACTGACATTCTCTATTCCGTTCTTGTCTTTTTTAATCATGTGTCGGGTTAATATTTTTGAAATGAGTTCGCTGTCCTTGTCTTCGTCTTGGATACGTTCGGGGCTCAAAAAGAAAAAGAGGTCGTTATACAAACTATCCATGTATCCAAGACCATCCCCTATTTGAGGGGTCATCTTTTCCATCGCCTCATACAAGGTAAACAGTTGACCGATGAGGATTTCACGTTTGTAATCCTTTTCACAACAAAGGTCGGGGACGGGCTTGTTCCTGTAATACTCCAACATTCGCTGTTTCAAACCTTTTCTGGTATTCCTGTTCTTGTTCTTATTCGTGTTTTTATTCGCGTTCATATAGAGTGAGGAAATATTAAAATTGATGTAATGTATTTTTTATATCACATGATAAAAGATGTTCGGTTATCTGTATGTTCGCGAGCATCCATCGTATGATTATACGTGTAAGGTCGGTATCACGGACAACATTCCAGACCGAGACAGCACGTATGCTACGGGAGAGCTACATCGAGGAACATTTTCAAGTGTCTTCAAGATTAACTTGGATAGTGTAGACCCGCCAAGGGTTTTAAAAGAACGAGAAAAGGACCCTCGTCTGAAAACGGTCGAGACAAAAATAAAAGATACATTCCAGATGTTTCATATCTATTACGACGGAGGCACTGAATTCTTTGACCGCGAAGTGATGATTAAACTTGAACCATTTCTTCAATCCATTGGATTGGACTATACTCGTCTTACCGAGGAAGAGATAAAGGCATTGACGCGATGTAATCGAATAAAATATAGTTCAAGCGTCAGCGATTCAAGCGTCAGCGATACAAGTGATAAAGACTCTGACACAACCGTTGGTAAGGAACCACATCCATATCAATCCGATATAATATCCAACTCAATCGAACATTTTCAAACCAATGACAAAGGGACACTTCAATTGATATGTGGAGTAGGTAAGACATTGATCTCTCTATGGATTACACAAGGATTGGATTGCAAAACATTTGTCATAGGAGTGCCCAACAAACTGTTGTTAGACCAATGGAAGAAGGCAATACATGAAGTATTTGGCTCTATTCCTTGTTTAATTGTTTCAGGTGGAAAAAGTGTCCAGGAGATTTGTGAATTTCTAAACCGTGGTCTGGACTGTGTTGTTTTGACGACATATGCATCTGCTCACAAGGTTGAAAAGGCCACAAAACGTATCTCGTTTGAATTCGATATGAAAATAAATGATGAGGTTCATCATTTGAGTGCAAAGACGTTTGAAGCGAATAAAAAGGAATATGTTAAAATGTTACACATCCAGAGTAAACGACAACTCTCCTTGAGCGCCACCCTCAAAGAAGTTGAAGGCAAGGATGCTGTTTCCAATACAGATATTAAACACTTTGGACCCATCATGGAGACAAAATGTTTACTGTGGGCAATTCAGGAAAACATCCTGTGTGATTATCAAATTCAAACCACGATTTTGAATGAAGAACACCAGGCTGGGTTATTTGCACATTTTCAAGTGACACAAGAGAATGACAAACGCTTATTCTTAAGTGCCTATAACTCACTCAAAAGTATCGAAGACGGAAATTCACACCATGTATTGATTTATTCAAACAGTCAAGAACATTCTTCACAGACCATTCAATATATAAAACTGCTGATTGAGAATAAGTATTTTAACATTGTCGGACTGTATTACTCCGACTATCATAGCAGCATGAAAAAGAAATCACAAGATAAGATTTTGTCTCGATTTGATGACGCACCCTTTGCGATTATATCATGTGTCTATTGTCTGGGCGAGGGTTGGGACTTTCCCAAGTTGGACGCCACGGTGTTTGCGGAAAACATGACATCTGACATTCGTATTGTGCAATCTGCCCTGAGGGCAAGCCGAAAGAATAGTATGGAATCGAATAAGGTATCAAAAATTATCCTACCCATTCTCAATCAGCATGATTGGTCAGACCGGAACCCAGACTTTAAAAAGGTAAGAGAAGTGATTCATCACATGGGACAAGAAGACATATCTATCCTTCAAAAAGTCAAGGTGTATCGTATTGACGGAAAGCCTCACTCAAGACCTGACTACAGAACGGAAAAGACGATTGAGTTTGGAGAGTATGATGAAGAATTTACGAAACATCTTCGATTGAAGACAGTAGAACGTTCTTCACTCGGCCTCACCTATGCCAAAGCGAAGAACCTTGTGGCATCGAAAGGCCTGAAGTCTAAACAAGAATACTCGGTTTCATGTGGTCAAGACATTCGCCTACCTCTTGACCCAGAGACAACCTTTCACGGACAGTTTACGGATTGGGTGGATTATCTAAGTTTTAAAGGAGACTATTATGATTTGGAAACATGCAAGCGGAAGGTCTCTGAATACATGAGTCAATATCCCGAGTTGAAACCATTACAATTTTCTGAAATGATGGAAAGTTTGAAACAGATGGACGCGTCATTTCCTCCGCCCGATTTATGGGAAGATTACTATAAAGAAGATATAAATAAGATTATCATCATTTCGAAAAAAAAGAAGCGGGTCGGATGTGTTTAAGAAAAAATTTCTTGATATTTTCGAGTGATATAAAAATTGAATTAAAGAATTTTTTTCTTAAGGTAGTATATACAATGCCCGTCTACACTTGCGAACTGTGCCAAAAGGAATTCAACCAGAAAGGAGACCTGACCAAACACAAAGGCAAGAAGACTCCGTGCATTACGATGGAACAAATTCAAGGAATGACCAAGGCGAAGGAAGAGACCAACGATATTAAGGAATTAATGAAAGGGACATTCAAGCAATGCTTGGATATTCTACGTTCGGAAGGATTGACAGGTGACAAAGCTCTTCGTAACCTTTCCTATATTCTCATTTTGAAATTGATTGAACCTCAGTTTAGAACAACAATTGATATCCAGAATTTTCCTTATGAATATTCAGTGGAAGATGACATTGTTGAACCTCACAAGGCTCGATTGATGAAATTGGTTTATTTCTCTGAACTTGTTCAAGAGGAACAAACTAATCTCTGTCATAATCTGAAATTTCTCTGGGATGATATTCTGTCTCAGCATCCAAGCACCAAAGGCATATTTCTGAAAGGGAAGACCTTTGACATGAAGCGCGGGGCTACGTTCAAACGTTTGATTGATGCGGTGAATTCTATACCCGAGACAACTGCGGATGTGCTCGGGGGAGCATACGAGGACGTGATCAAGGAGTTGATGACAGGCAAGGTTTTAGGTCAGTTCTTCACAGAGCCTAGGGTCAAGAAGATTATGATCAAACTTGTGAACCCTCAGCTCCATCCAGACGGAACCATCGACACGTGTGGTGATCCAACCATGGGAACAGGTGGTTTCTTGATTAGTTACATGCAAGAAATTTTGGCTCAGTCGAAGGCGAAACGGATTGAGCCAAATTGGGACTTTATCAAGGCAGGAGGCCTCTATGGCAAAGAGCTAGAACCAGACACTTATCAATTGGCTGTATCCAATATGTTGATTTCGTCGGGTCATCTGTTTGAACAGTTGGACCAAGGAGACAGTCTACATGAACCTATTAATCGTAAATTCGACGTCATCCTTTCGAACCCTCCATTCGGTATCAAAGGGATTAAGTATGATGACTTTACAAGCGTATTGAAAGACGCCTATGTGCCGATCAAAACAGACAATGCTGTGTCTCTGTTTCTTCAAGCCATTGTTTATATGTTGAAGGTGGGAGGACGTTGTGCAGTGGTATTGCCTGATGGTCAGGACTTGTTCTCCAAGGCAAGAGGGTATTCGATCATTCGCGAGTACCTGATGAAGACATGCGACCTGAAAGAAATCCTCTATCTTCCTTCTGGTATCTTTACCAATACTACCATTAAAACATGTATCTTCTTCTTCGTCAAGAAGTGTGAGGGATCAGAAGCCTTGACAGTTGTGACGAAGACTTCCCCTAAAAAGGTAACCAAGGATTACACGTTTGACAAGAAACATCATACCAAATCGGTCAAGTTCTATGATTACAATCCATACGAAGAAATCAAGAATTTACTGGTGGAGGTGCCAATCGAAACGATTGATGCGAATTCATATTCGCTGAATTATGCAGAATACTTGAAAGAGGAAGTGGAAGAATACGAGGATGGGATAGAGATGAAGACATTGGGAGAAGTTTGTAAAGATATTTCAACAAGTAAAAACATTCCATCATCTGATAGAGTTGATGGAACATTCAGGTTCTTTACTTGTTCAAGAGAAGAAACTACGCATAACGAATATCATTATGATGGAACATTTATTATTCACGGAAGTAGAGGTTCAACAATTAAAGAAAGTATATTTATGACAAATAATGAAAAATTTGCTATAGGAACATCAATGTTTATTAGTGAAGTAAAAAATAAAAACGAATGTTTGTCAAAATATATTTATTATTATTTAAGACTAAATCAATCAATATTCAGTAAATATATTAATGGAACAGCAATACCTATGATTAGTAAATCAAATTATTATGATATAAAAATCCCAATCCCATCCCTCGAACGCCAGCAAGAGATTGTCGACGATTTGGATTTCATCGCTGAAACCAATAAGGCCAGCACGGCGAAAATCGCAGACCTGAAACGACTGAACGAATTCTGTTTACGACAACAGAAACGATTTGGGGAGAATGAGGTGAAGATGTTGGGGGAAGTGTCAAAAATAAACTATGGAAAAAGAATTACCAAAACGAATGATGAAGGTACCGAATATTTGGCGTATGGTGGGGGCGATCTAATGTCTTATAAAGTTAACCAATACAATAGAGATGGAGTTACCTATAAAATTTCAAGAGATGGATTATCAAGACACAATTGTATATCAAAAATATATGGAAAAATATTTCTGAATGATACCGCATTAACATTGGATACATTAGACGATAAAATTGTGAACAATTATTACATCGGTGAATACTTATTAAACCAAAAAGATTTTATATATGATAATTGCACTCATGGAACAGCACAATTACACATTGATATAACAAAGTTGATGAATTTAAAAATCCACATCCCCTCCCTCGAACGCCAGAAAGAAATCGTTGAGTATTGTGAAAAAAATGACACTCTCATCCAGCAACTCGAACAGGAGATTGAGCGAAACCAGGGAATGGCCAAACAGTTCATGTCTGGATTATCTAAACATTAGTGTAACATATTCATGGTTTAAAATTTTCTTTTGCGTATCCAATCACTGCGCATGCAATACGTTTTCCCGCGTTTCCGGTTCGTAGACTTTCTTCGTCTCCTACACCCAAGTCATCTTCGTCCTCGTGCAGAATCAGGCCTCGACCCAGGATATTACATTTGGTTCCTCGTAAACGGATACAGTCGTCGTAGAAGGTGATATGGACCTCTCCTTTGCCGTTGGCGCTGAGATTCCCCAAGTCCCCGACATGTCGCACTCGAGACAACGGGCCGCCATGTTGGGCGTGGTAAGGGTTAAAGTGAGCACACATACTCATGCAACGGTCTGTCAAGTCGCCAGCTTCGTGCACGTGAAACCCATGCTTTGTATTGGGCTCAAACCCTTTCAGTTTGACTTTTATTTCAATACCCTGTTCGCATTCCGTAAAATGTACCGTCCCTTCAATCGTCCCGGTAAACACGGCCACGGCTTTCATTCAAAAGGTATGGAATCGTTTATTTAAATAATAAAATTGACCCTTTCGAAACATCTTATGAATAAAGTAAAATGGGGTTACTTTACTTTATTCAACCGGCAGAATTGGTCGGAACCACTCGTTACAAAATTGGGCGTTCTTCTAAAAACGATTTGTCTCGATTACGTGCTTATCGAACGGGCACACGCATGATACTGATTCTAGAATGTGAAAATGACATTCAAATCGAGGCGAGGTTAATTGATGCCTTCCAATCACAGTTTCCACGCGTGGCAGGCAAGGAATGGTTTGAAGGCAACGAAAAAGACATGCGCGCCCTCTTTTACGACATTGTGATGCAAAACGAAAAACGTCCTATGATGGATTAAATACTTATTTTTTCAACCCTTTTTATATACTCTTTATGAATGTATATTACTTCGGGAGCGAGCATCCATATCATTGTCATTTCATTTCTCGTGTATCTTTTTGTCAATCTGTTTGAGAACATGATACACTATAACATTGGTAGATTTAGTAACAAAGAAACGAGGTTTGAACTACCCAGCACAGAAGATTTCATCAAAATTGCGTTAGTCATGTGCCTATTCGCTTTGCTACAAGGGTTGTTGACCTTTTATTTCAATCGCTATTTATCTATTTAACTTCTCATGGATTTCCTTGAGAAAACCATACCCATTTTTTCCTATAAGAGATATCTTCTTTGTTTTATTTGGCAATTGTAGAAAAAAGACCATGTTCTCATCGTTATAGATAAGCGTTGCCTCCTTTTTGAACAATCGAAAATGGATACGATTCGGGCTATGACGAATCTTTCCATTGAACTCTTTCTTCCAAACTTCCTCCAGGGTGGGGCGGCAACGATAATGCTTCTTTGTATGGACACAGTTTATACGTTTTGGCATATAGATTAACCTTTTATTTTTGATTTAAGGCAGAAATAGCCTGATTTCGCCTGTTTTTGTAGGTGGCATAGCCTAAGAAGGCCAATAAATAATAAAGAGGGACGTTGTGTAATATTTTCACAAGTTTTTGTTTATCTGGATTCTTGTTGGTTTCCGTCATACGTGCCAGACCGTCCCATATTCTTACTCCTTCCTGGTTTCCTTTCTCCAAATCCACTCGATAACCAATAAACACCAATAAATCGTTTTGGACATAGCCTAAATACAGTTCCTTTTCAAACATGAAGTCTGCGATTTCTTGATAGGTGGCAAGAATATCTTGGATGATTAATTTACGGTCCATATCCTTCTCACAACATACATCCCCCTTTTTTAATAGATAGTTGGTGATTACCTTTTTCAAGGTCTTTTTTCCATTCTTGTTCTTGTTCCGATTTGTGTTTGACATATACAGTATAGACAGACAAAACCTCTGTGTAAAAATTGAAGGAAATAAAAAATAACCTCTTTCTATAAGAATGTTGATTCCAGTGAAATGTTTCACGTGTGGAAAGGTGATTGGAGACAAATACAATTACTATGTTCAGGAAATCATCAAGCGTAAAGGACAATTGAAAGATACCCCGAATCAAGAGGATATCCAATACCTAGACGAGACGTCTATCCACAAGACGGTCGAAGGTGAACTCCTGGACGAATTAAAAATGCCAGACATGTGCTGCAGGCGGCACTTCCTGACGCATGTGAATATCTTCTAACTTTTTAGGAAAAAGTTAACAAAAACGGAAGGATTGTGAACTTTTAAATGGAGATATGTATTTATTTTTATCTGATTGTATGTGTTGTATTTATTTTTATGGAGTCACTTCATAAAAATATATCGCTTAAAACATCACAAGAATATACACGATTCCGATAATGGAAGCCGCCACCACTATCATGGTCGTCAGAAAGAGAAACCATTCCGTCGGGTCCCGTCGGGTAACCCTTTTGATAATTCGGATTTTTTTGAATCCGGGATAAGCCACCTCAGAAAGGCGTCGGCGTTTTCGTTGCATGGGATGGTTCGGTTGTTTCTGGGTGAACATGTTGTGTTTCCTTTCGGATTTTTCATGTCTTCAATTTTATCACGTCACCCTGTAAGAATAAAAATACAACCTTATTCTATGTGCCAATGGCTTTGTCTATCGAGTTGTTTCATGGGATTGAGTTCTCTTATGCTGTATCAAATGGAAGAAGATGATTTTTGTTTTTTGATGGGGGTCTTGTGTATGACCTCTCTGAATCATTGGAGAGACTATGTAGACCGAGGCATACGACAGACGATAGACATTGCGTGGGTCTATCTCTGTATTGTCTACGTGATGTATTACATGCTTCAATATGGTTCAGATTTTCAACAACATCTAGCGTTGAGTGTATTGCTGTGTATTATTTTGTTTTATAAAGCTTATTACCTATTTCCGAAACAATGGATTTTCTTTCACATGTCGATACATCTGTATGCGTCTTTTTTCATTCCTGTGGCGCTATTACTTGGATAGTGATAAAATTGAAATGGGTTAAAATACTTATCTTAGACTTAAGAAAATGGACCGAAATATTGAAGAAAATATGGATGAAATGAATAAAAAAACCTTTGCGGAAGCCTTGAGTCACTGCCGGCATAAGACCAAATTGTTGAACTTTCTTCGAACGGTTCAAATCTCGGACTTTGTGAATAGGACGTTTGAACAAGTCTTTACCGAGATAGCAAGACGCGTGGATGAAATACATGGACTCGGAGAACTGGTTATATATGATGTCACTTCAGCTCTATGTCGACATTACCAGGTTCACATAGAGAAAGTTTACATCATCGGAAACGGTCCTTTACAGGCCATTAAACTGTTAGGCCTCAAGACGAAAAAGCACGAATCTCTTTCTGTAAACTATGTCGACATTCAGGATGTAGTCCATGCGTTTGATGCGAAAGGATTTAGAATGGATGATGACATACGAACCACGCAAGATGGAGATAAGATGGAGAGTCATTTATGCAATTGGCAAACACCCATAAACACTGTCTTGGCTCTTGAAAATGCTCGAAATTAAATATTAAAAGATGTTTTTATTCACCGTGTCGGGGAGTCCATGGCCAAAGAGGATCATGTAGACGAGGACCACCGCCCCCAACAATACGCTGCGGTCTTCGGCCACTTCCTGTGCCTGGCCTAGACCAAACACCATCACAAGATACAAGATAATACCAATCATCAGAGCGTGCAACAACATCATAAGACCTCGTTCCATTATAGAGGAGTCGGATAAAATATATTCTCAATGTATGCGAGTTCGCCTAAAGACCCGAAAGCGTGTTCCAAAAAGCCGTAAACGTAGAATCAAGCACATGAAGTCAAAGAAAATGAGAGGCGGGTCCGCGCCCATGAGTGAATGGGGAAATGTCTTCTCCAATTTAGGCTATTTGTCTCAGAGTGCGTTGAACCAGTTTAGCGTCCCCATCCCGACCATCGCGGGCCAGACCTCCTCGTCCCCTTTCATGACCCAACAATTCCCTTTAATTAAACCATTACTCCTAGATTAAAATATTGTTCCTAATTATATGGCTAAACTACGCTCCCAGACTCAGGAAGGATTTGACCTCGCGAACATGTGCACGCCTGCGACTCTCTATTTTTTTCTCTCCATTATCGGCATGGTTTTAGTCGGATTGTCCAACTTGGATAGTCCGGACCAGCTGTGCATCGGGGATTACAGCTGTGATGTAGGCAACAATACCGTTGTCTTTGTCCTGAACGGTATTTACATCTTGTTCTGGACCTTTATCCTGGACCTGATGTGCAAGAATGGATACGGCTCATTGTCTTGGTTCGTGTTTCTTTTACCTTTCCTCATTACGTTTATCTTTTTGGCCACGATTATGATTCGTAATAATTAAACAACTAGCGTAATAACTAAATCCTAAACACTCCATAGCATTACACAAATACCAATGAGTGTAATGCTATAACGAATTAAAACATATAAAATAATCATCTATCATATAAAAGATGAACCGAAATGATGAAGATTTCCAGTTTTCTTTTGTGGACAAATACTTTAAAGAAAACTCCCTCGTGGACCATCATATCACATCCTGTGATACATTTTATGATGTAAGCATTCCGAAGATTTTCAAAGACAAGAATCCCATCCGCTATTATGGTATCATGGATGAGAAAACCAAACAATACAAATACAGTGCGAGGTTGTTTCTAGGCGGGAAAAAGGCGGACAAAATCTATTATGGAAAACCCATGATTTACGATGGGTCCAATCAGCATTACATGTTCCCCAATGAAGCACGTCTGCGAAACATGACCTATGGTATCTCTATCCACTACGACGTGGACATTGAGCTCGAAGTGAATGGGGAGCTCGTGACAAGGACCCTGCCTTTGAACAAGACCCATTATTTTCTCGGCATGTTCCCCATCATGATTCAGTCCAAACTGTGTATATTGAAAGGATTGCCCGTAGAGACGCGTTTCCAAATGGGGGAATGCAAATACGACTATGGAGGTTACTTTATTGTCGACGGAAAAGAAAAGGTCCTCATCCCGCAAGAGAGTTTCGGAAATAACCTGATTTATACGCGAGTCGTCAAAGATGGAAAACACGACTTTTCGGTAGAGGTTCGCTCTGTATCGGAGGATATCTCCAAGCCTCGGCGCACGCTTGCGATTCGTCGCGTCCAGAAAGGAGGTAAGTATTCGAATGAACAATTCGTCGTCTTTATTCCAGACGTGCGCGAGCCGATTCCTCTTTTTATCGTGATGCGTGCGTTGGGTATAACCAGCGATAAGGAAATTTGTCAGACCATCCTACATGACCTGGACCGAAACGAAGATTACCTGGAGCTTCTACGTCCTTCCATACACGACGGGAACTTGGTGTTTCATCAAAAAACAGCACTTGAATTCATTGGGTCCTTTACCAAGTTGCATACCGTTCATGCGGCCTATCGATGCCTCGTCCATCAACTATTGCCTCATATTGGAGAGATGAACTTTAAAGCCAAAGCGTGTTATATTGGCTACATGGTCTTTGAACTGTTAAAGCTGATTCGTCAAGAAGAAAAACCTACCGACCGAGACAATTACAAATACAAGCGTGTTCAGTCAACCGGTCAGCTCATGAAAGACCTCTTTATTGAATATGCTACGGAAATGTATAACGAAGTCTACAAAACGATTGACAAGGAACTCTACTATCATAATTCTACCTACGACGACGAAGAACAGCCGCCTGACCAGAACTATAAGTTTTTGAATCTCTTTTCGGATGAACTCTTTACTCCGCGCACGATTGAGGAAGGATTCCGAAAAGGGTTCAAGGGCAACTGGGGCGCGCATGGGCATACCAAACGAGTCGGCGTCATTCAAGCACTCAACCGTCTCACCTATCATTCCTTTATGAGTCATTTGAGACGAGTCGACCTGGACATTGACGAGTCTAATAAATTGGTTGGTCCTCACTTGCTCCATGGCTCGCAATATGGTCTGTTTGACCCTTTGGACGTCGGAGGGAGTGTGGGTATCGATAAACAAATGTCCGTGTTGTGCGCGTTTACTCCCATGATTAGCAACGAGGACCTCTTTCAGTGGATACAGAAGAACATGACGCAAGAAGAACTCCGTATTCACTTTTTGGAAGAAATCGATTATCGCGAGATGACTTTACATACCAAGCTATTCATCAATGGCTCTTGGATTGGAATCGTGAAAGACCCTTTACTGTTTAAAGAGGTGTTTATCACAGCACGTCGTCTTGGTTTAGTCCATCCCATGATTAGCATTGCTTTTGACATGAAATACAAGTCCATCTTTTTGTTTAGCGACGAGGGGCGCGTGGTTCGCCCGTTGTTCTATTTTGAAAAGGTAAAAAGTAAGGACAAGGAAGAGAAGGTGATTAGTTACAAGGGGCGAGATTGTAAAACATGGTCGGATTGTGTTCGCGGTGTCATCAATACACAAAAGGCTGTCTTTCTAAACAAAAACGACCTCTCGGAGACCCCTACTGCCAAGTCACAAACGGTCTTGGAGTATTTGGACAATTCCGAGATGGAGACCCTCTTTGTGACGTCTACCGTTCATGTGCCTTCTCAGCATGACTATACCCATGCAGAAATCCATCCGTCGTGTCTATTTGGTATCATGGGCAATCAGATTGTCTTTCCAGAGAACAGTGCCTTGCCTCGTAATGATTACAGCTGCATTCAAGGGCGACAATCCGTCTCCTTGTATCATTCGAATTACCTGAACCGCATCGACAACATGGGTATCCTTCTCGATTATGGACAGAAACCCATTGTCAAATCAAGATATACCCGATATCTAAACAATGAAGCGCTTCCCTATGGAGAGAATGCGATTGTGGCCATCATGACCCACACTGGATACAACGTCGAGGACTCTATCCTTATTAACGAGTCGGCTGTCAAACGAGGTCTTTTTCATACCACCTACTATACCATGTATGAGACCTACGAAGAGACGGGGTCTTTAGCTGGGAACAGCGAGAAACGCATCGCCAATGTGACCAAATATGCAACCACCAACCTGAAACCAGGATACAATTACAACGAGCTCGATGAACATGGGCTCATCAAGGTGGGCACCATACTCAGCGATAAAATGGTGATGATTGGACGTATTCAATTCCAGAAAGAGAGTCCAGACAAGATTGCGGACGCCAGTGTCTTTTCGAGCAAAGGTCATACAGGTATTGTGGACCGCGTCTATCTGACGGAGAACGAGGAAGGCAAGCGTATTGCCAAAATCCGGGTTCGCGAAGAACGAGTTCCAGAAATCGGAGACAAATTCTCCAGTCGGTGCGGACAAAAAGGAACCATTGGGACCCTTATTCCCGAAGAAAATATGCCTTTTACCAAGGATGGGATACGACCGGACCTCATCATCAATCCACACTGTATGCCGAGTCGAATGACCATTAATCAACTCATTGAATGCCTCTTTTCAAAAATGGCGGTAGACAAAGGGATTTCGGTCGACTGCACGGCGTTTGTCAACAAGGGACCCAAACATGGAATCGTGGGAGGTCTTCTACAAGAATACGGGTATCATTCCTCGGGCAATGACCTCTTGTATAATGGCATGACAGGAGAACAAATTGAAAGCCAGATTTTTATTGGACCGACTTACTATCTGCGACTCAAGCACATGGTTCAAGACAAAATCAACTACCGCGCGGGTGGACCACGTGTCGCATTGACCCGACAAACCAATCATGGACGGAGTAACGACGGTGGTCTCAAAATCGGAGACATGGAACGGGACTGTATTTTATCCCATGGCATGAGTGCGTTTATGTGCGACTCTATGATGAAACGAGGAGATGCCTACCAAATGGCCATCTGTAATCAGTCTGGGTCGATTGCGATTTACCACCGTGATACACAGCAATTCTATAGCCCCATGATTGATGGACCATTGACGTTTGAGAAAACCGAATCCGACACGTTTACCCCGTCGCTCATCACCAAATACGGCAAGGAGTTTAGCAAGGTCGATGTGCCCTATTGCTTAAAGTTACTCATTCATGAGCTCACGGCGATGAACGTGCAGATGCGACTGATTACCTCGGACAACATTGAAAATCTCACCACGTATGGAAAGAAAACATTGGGTAAATTTGAGGAATACGTGAAAAAGAGCGTGGTCTTTGAACAAATGACCCTGGAAGAGAAAGAGGCCCTTTCAAGAGACATTCAGTCCCTGAAACAATCGGGGACCTACACTCCCCTGGCCGAGAAACAATCCCGCGAAACCATCCTTCGCGCTAGACAAGAACTGGAACAAAAGCGAATTACACCGGAAGACTATCGCGAATTATTGAAGATGCCTGTGGTAGAACCAGAACCAGCACCTGTGACCCCACCTGTCTTGAAGATAGAGCCCGAACTAGAGGAACTCGAAGAATACAATCCGATTGTAGAGACCGAATCGCCTGGTCCAAGCGCTTCCGAGACAAGTGCGTCAGAGACAAGCGAATCCGAGACAAAGGAAGAATCAAGTTCCGAGCCAGAGGGAGAGGTCAAAAAGATTGTATTGAAGGGACCCGAATCTAAAGAATGAACCTAAAAATTGATTAAGAACTAAATTATATTTGTTTTGTATAATGGACACCAACATTCATTTCCTGAGTCAGCTCTATAAATCACGCAACCAGCTGATTTATTATCTGAATGAAAACGGATACGACTGTTCGGCCTACGAACATTTTAGCATGGAAGAGCTCGACAGTATGAACAAACACCAGCAACTCGACATGACGGTCACACGAAAAGAGGAGACCTGCTTGGTGAAATATTTAACAGAATCCAAGAAAATTCAAGTCAATTCCATTCTTCAACAAGTCTTTGTGGACGAGGCTGTGCTCAAGCCCACAGATACCTTGGTGATGATTACCAACGACTATACAGAGGAAAGCGTGCATCGTCTCTTGAAGAACGCATGGGAGCTGGATAAGTATTTTGTGGTTGTATTTCATCTCAAACAGTTACAGTTTAATCTATTGAAACATAAGTTGGTTCCGAAACATGTCAAATTGACCATGGAAGAAAAGGAGAAGCTCTACGAGACCTTTCATGTTCATGACGACTCGCAAATGCCCCAAATCAGCCGATTCGAACCGGTGGCCAAGGTCTTGTTGCTACGACCCGGTGAAGTGTGTAAAATTCAGAGATACGATAAAATCTCGTTTGAGAATTTGTATTATAGGGTATGTGTCTAGGTAATCTAATCTAAGGATATAATCATTCTTTTCATTTCTCATTCTAGTATATAACATGTCAGGCACTACCTCTGAACAGATTACCAAGTTAATGGATACCTATAAAAAGAAGTTGGACGACCAGGATACGGCCGAAGAAATGAACCGAAATACACAGCATCTTTTCATCTACGATTACATCTATCTCTTTTGCAAAGTGATTCTTTTTATCATTTTAGGAGTGGCCTATTATCTATGGGTCGGAAAGAAAGAGGTCACAGATGCCTATGAAACGACCAAGGAAACGGTCGTCAAAGCAAATGAAAAAATAAATCAACTCAAAGAGTCCGTTCCTATAGCCCAGACTAGATAAAAAAAGAATACCCTTTTAATCTAATGAAGCTGAATGAGTTCTGTGAACGTCTTTACGAGGAGAAGGAGAAGGAAAATGGAAGTGGTCCTTTGCCTTCGGTAGGTATCTCGAATGGAATGCGTGTATTTATACAAGAGCAATTAGCCAAAGCAAACGAAGAGGCTTTACGATTAAAAGCAGACGAACTACAGAGAGAGGCCGACCGATTTATACCCTATCAACAAATCCATTGTGACGAGGATTGTCGTCTCTTGTTTAGCGTAGGGTCTTCCATTTCAGGGTCCATCATAGAACGTAAGGACCCAAGGGGTATACTTCCTAACGATGCAGACCAACAATACCTAATCTTTTATGGATGGTCCTTCCTGGCGCTTGGTTCGTTTGTGATATTTGTTATCTATTCTTCTTACCCGACGTCACAGGATTCTTTTACTATGTCGATTGTCCTTCTTGTCTTTTTTATCACCGTGTATTTACTTTCGAAAGACTTGAAAGAGTCGGTCTTTAAAATATAATCTTATTGTAAATGTCCATCTCTGCCTATAATTCAGACAAGGAACAAATCAAGACGCAAGTGACTGACATTTACAATATTCTCAATAACTTACCAGGAAAGGATAAGATAGACAAGCGTCACTCGTATGAAACCATCTATGAGGAGACGGTGTCTATACGAAACCGAGAACAAAACATATTTTGGGTCACCGGGTTTGCCTCTTCCGTATTGCTTATTGGCACTTTACATGTGATTTTTAACCGGAAACAATAAGAATAAATATAGATAGAGTACACATGGAAATCGAATATGAACGATTAAAAAAAGAGGTCGACCCAAAGCTAAAAGAAACCCAAGAGAAGTTTTTGAGACTGACCCAAGGTAAAAATGAACACATCAAGGAAAAGACCGATATCTATCATGAATGGGTCAAGAGTCAGGTAGGCGTCGACAATCAAAACGAGCTTCGGCAGAAGATATTTGAAAATACTTATGTTTATAAAGAATTACGAGCCCAGACCCGAATGCTCATGGTCTTTAATGTGGTTTGTGTCATCATTCTTTTTCTTTCCACGTTGCGAACACCTTATTTTGACGATGCTGCCTACGGAGCCATCGTAGGCACCTTGATTGCCCTATTGTTTGTATACCAGCTTTATTATGCATGGGACTTGTGGATACGCGACACGGTGAACTTTGATGAATATGATTTTACGCATTATGGAAAGGCTTCCAGTTATCCAAATATAAAAGAGGATGGTCGAACACCTGAACCAGGATGTATTGAACGTATTGGTTCACAAGCGGTCAATAAATTCTTCATCGATAACTATTTCTCCGGTATTGCTTTCTAGGGTAATTCTTTATAGAATCCTTATATAATGGGCGACCCGTCTTATATTCAAGACATGAATCGATTTATTGAAGAATTGAACAAGGTCAAGGTCAACAATCCAAATACAGATGACATTTATGGAAACATTGTGAAAGATTTTAAAAACACCATGCAGGACATCAAAGTCTCGCAAAGATTAAATGACCTCGACGACGTATTGAATTTATCGGAATTGTCTGAAAAAGAGAAACGAGAATACAGACGACACAACCAAATCAATCGATATTACCAAAAACGTTACGAGAGACAAATTGTGATTCTACAGAAGATAGTCGCCTTCTTTTGTATCGCTATTCTAGGCACCCTTCTGCCCGATAGCGTAAGACCTGTCTTCATGGGCGTCTTGTTTGCCATCGGCTTTGTCGCTTTATTTTATGACCTGTGGGATGTCTATTTGCGAGACAGTCGAGACTTTGAGCAATACGATTTCAACTTCTTTTATACGAAACCGCGCGAGGCGGACCCGAATCATCTGGTGTTGGGTGAGAACAATGTTAAGTATTGCGAATGAGGAACATTCTTATTCTTGTAGGGTTAAAATATCTGAATATATCATATGTCAGATGAACTGGACCCTATTTACACTCTCCTTTCGTCCATGTACAATGCCGGGACGAACAAGGACAGTTACAATCGAGACCGATTGATACAAGAGTCGGCCATGATATTGCCCAAAGAATGTAAAAGGTATAATTTGAATCTCGAGTCCTCCATTGACTTTAATCGTATTGACCGACGCGCTTTGACGGATGATACACTTACGTTGTTTCGTTATTATCAAAACAATGTGGAGTATGTAAATTCATTTGCAGAACAAGTCTTAGAAGACGAGCGTAATTACTTTATCAAAAAATACAACATCAAAGCCTATAACGCACTCTTGGCCCAGCGAGAGAAACATTTCAGCGAAAAAATTATATCGGAGGAATGTCCAACGGTAGGCTCCGGGTCCGGTTCCGGAACCAATACAAATACAAATACGGAGACAACAGGAGTCGATACCATGACGATTATTTCTGACCTAAATAAAAATTTATCCTTGTGGTTGTCCGGGACAGACCCGAAAACCACGTATCGTAAAATCGAATATCGTTCGGCAGAACAAGAAACCTTGTCCACGTTGAACCAATACGTGACCACCACGTATTATGTCGCGTTTGGAGTGCTTCTTTTGTTGTTGGGCACCAGCGGTAATCTCATGCTACAAGAACGGTTCCTGAGCTACGTGGTTCTCTTTTTGTTACCTGTCCTGTATCCATTTGTGTTTTCATGGATATACAATGCTGTCACTTCGTGGACGAAACCCGAGGTCTTGCATGGACCCAAGAACGCATTCTTGGAGACAAAGACCAGCAATATGGACGCATATGACATGTAAAAAATGTAACATTAAAATACTTATGCTTATTCGACCAGAGAGATACGTGCCCATCCATCTTTGGGATAGTTGCCAAACTTCTTGGTCAACGTTTCCTTGAGCTCTTTGATAAGACCCGCTTGATTGCCTGTGCCACCATTCTCGCTATACCAGTTACGAAAGGCGTCCTGGATGATGGTAATCTTCAGTTTCATCGGCTGAGGCAATTCGTGAATCCGAATACACGCGGAGATGAACTCCATCGTCACGTCTTGGCTCTGTCTGTATTTGTCGCTCGAGGCAGACACCTCCTTACATTCTGTGACGTGCCCCTGTTTCTCGTAGGTGATTTCCACCAGCATACTCAAGAGGACGGGCGCCCAGATGTCAAACTTCTCGTCAATCTGAGTATCGAGCTCATACTGATAGGGATAAGCTTCAATCGGAAACTCAGGGTCCTTGTATGGATTGGTCGTAAACTTGGACTCAAAATCCACCACTCGAATACGACGCCATGTTCCGTCGTCGTTACTTTTGATATCAAACAAGGTGTTTGTGCAAACGGCTAACTTGAACTGCGGTTTAAAGACCATGCTCTCTTGGAAAAGCGCGCGACACTGGATCGGGTCTCCACCTGTAATCTCCTTCATAATCCCTTCATTGATGACATCTCCTTTCGACGGCTCTTGCATCACGGCATACCGAGTGCCGACCAGTTGACACACCTCGGAAGAGGTCCCGCCAATACCATTTCTTTTTTGGGTAATCATCGAGATGGGCACGGTTGATTTGTATTCGCCCAACACACGAGTCATCAATTCCACCAGCTTTGATTTACCATTCTTTCCCTTTCCAATGTAGACGTTAAAGGACTGATTGAGATTGTTGCCCATAAGGGTAGAGGCCAAATGTTCCCACATGTAACGACGACGGTTCGCATTCGGAAAGAGTTGTTCCATAAAGATTTCGATTTCCTTAATCACCTCGGGACAGCTCTTGCGGTATTCCGCAATCGGTTTATACGCAATTCCTGTGCTCATGCTAATGTAGTCGTCATGTCGGCCGACGCGATGTTCCTTGTTCTTAAAATCAATGACACAATTGTTACAACCCAGTAAATATTCATTGGTATTCAGCTTTGCATAAAAGTCCTTATCATAAAAGATTTCCATCGCTTCTTTCATGATATTCTGCTTTTTCGCAGTCACTTTGAGCATCTCGGCCGTCTTGGCCACGCTGCTCGGTTTCTTGGTCGTATCCAAGGACGCAGACGGCGCCGGTCCATTCATTTTAAATTCCTTAAAGCACTCATACATCTCGGTCGAAATCTTGGCACGCAAACTGTGACCGTCGTCAATGGCTTTCCATCGATTGTCAATGAACTCATACCATTTCTTATTGTGGATGCTCACACAGATAAAGACGTCCTTGAACATGTGATAGAGCACCGTGGCCAGGTCATATTCAGAGTTGGTGGTCGCGGAGTGTTCAATAAAGTGACTGATGGTCTGCTTTCGAATTTCGTAATACTGCGTAGGATTGGATATCTTACTCCAATACAAGATGGAACGTAGCGTGAGACCTTCGTTGGAACGATTGAACCCACACCATTGGTCATGTAGAGAAGGAATACTGGAGTAGTCGAACGTAGGCGACTGCGCACTGAACTTGACCCATACCGGAAAGAGTCGGGTGTCCGTTTGTCTCAGCGCCCATCCCACACGTATCCATTTCGCGTAACTGTTCTCTCCCCAATATTCGGCGGGTAAAGTCATGACGTATTTATAAGCTTCTTTAATCTTGTAATCGAGACTCGTGATGGTCTCCATAAACCCCTCGATGTATTCATCCAACTCCTCCGCGTTGTTAATCTCGTAGCTCAACTTGTTGCGAAAGACCGAATGTTCAAGTAGCTTGACACTCGACTTGGAGGTCTTCTTTTGTCTCGTCTTTGCAATCTCGTCGTATTTCTGTTGCATGTCCGGACAAAGGGCTGCCTGAACCAGATTCAGATTACGTGCTGTGAGATTTTCGAAATTCTGAATAATCCATTCGTTGGTGACGAGTTTCTCCTTGATGTTCCAGGACCCATCGTTGTGACAAACATAAATCTGCTTCAACCGATAAGGCTCGCGTCCAGGCTTACGTGAACCATAAAGCTGCCAATTCGAATGTCCGCGAATCACCGAGTCGTCAAAGACATCCTCCCAGGTATTGGTCAACGGAAGCTCATTCCACGAGGCAGGGACGTTTTTCATAATCGCTTCTCTCATGATAAGTTTGCATGTATAATCCATTTTCAAGTTCACAATAATGTGAATACCATCCTTGGTCTTGTCCTCTTCCATGTGAACATTTTCTCGTTCCATGACGTAGCATTCAATGGTCTTTTCGTTCATTTGCTTGATCGTGGAAATCGTATCCATGATACATTGAACCAAGTCAACCACATGCTCTTTCTTGTGTTGTCTATCTTCAATCTCCACAGAATATCTAAAATCAATGTCAATGAGAATCGGACCTTCCTCCATCTGTTTCTCGGTGTAGTATCCCTCTCGCCCTCCTATCAAGATATGTTTTTTATACAAATCATAGAACGTCTGAATACTATCTTGCTGAATATGATAAGAACCACCATAGATACCCAGATTTCTGTCGCCAATCTTGGTATGCGTGTGTCCATCTTCGGCCGGGTGTTTTTTGAGAAAGGTTTCAACTGGGCAAGCCATCTTTGTTTATACCTTGGTGTATTATTTTTATCTCAATTTTAAAGTGTAAGATTCGATTTTACAATTAAAGACACTTCTTTAGATACATTCAATGGAAAGATGCATGAAACGTATCATGTTAGATATAAAGGAAATTCAATCTGACCCAGACCCCTCTTTTTTTTACATTCCGGATGAAACCAACGCCTTGAAAGGGCATGCTATCATCATTGGTAGAGAAGGCACGCCTTATGCCCACGGGTTTTATCTGTTCGAATTTGTTTTTCCGACCAATTATCCGTTTTCTCCGCCCGTGGTTACATTTCTCAACGGAGACGGTCGAACGCGGTTTAATCCGAACCTCTATGTCTCGGGAAAGGTGTGTCTCTCGATTCTGAATACGTGGTCTGGCGAAAAATGGAGTGCGTGTCAGTCGATACGGTCGGTCCTACTCTCCATCTCTATCCTCATCTTAAACGAAGAACCTTTTTTAAATGAACCTGGGATTGCACGCACCCATTGTTCCTTTAAACCTTATCATCAACTTCTGGAATACAAAAACATTGAAATATGTATTTTAAAATACCTACGCCTGGAACAGGTGCCGACGGTGTTTCAATCCTATCATCCCATGTTTGTCTCTTATTTTGTCAAACATTATGACCAGATCATAGACGTGTTGAAGAAAGAGAATACCTTTGTCGACATTTCAGTGTTTCAAGACCAGAGTTGTTTTCTAAACTACCTATCTCTGGAACAGGAGACGCGTCGTGTTTACGATATCGTAAAAATTGATATAAATAATTAATCTCCCTCTTTTATAAGATGAACTTCTGTAAGGTATGCGACAACATGTATTACATGAAAATCAAAGAGGACGAGTCAGAGGCCCTGATTTATTACTGCAAAAATTGCGGGATGGAAGAGGACAATCTAGTGCTGACGAATCTTTGTGTGTCGCGAACCGAAGAAGGCAATTCGACCCAAAAGACCAATAAGATTAACGAATATACCATTCACGACCCGACGCTGCCTCATATCTATACCATGAAATGTCCAAACGACCAGTGTAAGGTCTATACGGAAGAGAAAAAACAGGACGTCATTTATATGCGTGTGGACGATGTCAACATGAAGTATCTTTATTTGTGCACGGTGTGCGAGACCAAGTGGTCGCCGTAAACTTTTGGCGTCTAAGACATAGATTGGTATAGATTAAAATACTTATGCTCCCTTCTTTTTCTTCACCTCAAAAATTGAATATAAAATTATTCTATATTCTATTATACAAATGAGTGACTACGGGTCAGAAGAGGAAGACAGTGTCTCGGTCCAGAGTGAGGTTCATTCCGAGGAGGATGACATTGAGGAGTCCTCGGAAGAAGAAACCTTTGCCCAGGCGGATGAGTTTGTTGGCGACCCAGAGGAGGAACTGGCAGAACCCTCTGTTTATCAAGAAAAGTTTACCGAAGAAATGCGCGGCAATTATTTAGCAAGGTTTCATCCAGAAGAAATCCATAAACCCTTTGATGAAATGTATAAGCTGTCGCAAATTACTCGAAACGCGAATGGCGTGATTGAGGACCCGCTGCACCAAACCTATCCCATCCTCACGAAATACGAGAGGGCTAAAATCATCGGGTTACGCGTATCTCAACTTAACAAAGGTGCTGAACCTTATGTAAAGTTGAAAAACAAACAACTCATGGATGTTTCCTTGATTGCGGAGAAGGAACTTCAAGAAAAAAAGTTACCCTTTATTCTGATGCGTCCTATTCCCAATCGTCCGGCGGAATATTGGAATGTGAATGATTTAGAATACTTGTATTAATGTCTAAACATCTTTGATAACCTTCTTTTTAATGCGAGGCAGCTTTGCGCCTAGAAAGGTTTCCATCCTCGCAATAAAGGCATTGTTGGGAATAGCCTTTCCATTTTCATAGGAATGAATCACTTGGGTCGGCACACACATCTTGTTTGCCAAGTCTTTCTGACTCATGCCTTTGGCTACACGAGCCTGTTGCATCGCGACCTTCAGCTCTACCGTGACTTCCATCAAAGGGACATCTTCTTTGGGCTTCGGTTTGGACACTTCGGGAAGCTTCACCGGCTTGTTGAGCACAATCGTGGTCCAATCCTGAGTCGACATCTTTGTCTTATCCGGGGATATTATTTTCACCTCAATTTTAAAAATGGAATCCTCTATAATAGAATCGTTCGATATAGTATGGTCTATTATGCTGTTGCGAAAGGACGAACGGTCGGTATATTTGATACATGGGCGGAATGTCAACAATCTGTCAAAGGGTTTAAAAACGCACTGTATCGAAAGACCGAGACCAAGGAAGAAGCCGAAGCCTTTATTCTACCCGAGGACCACCATGAACCGGCCTATTACGTGTATACCGATGGGTCTTGTCTCCACAACGGTCAAAAAAATGCTACCGCAGGTATCGGCATCTTCTTTGGTGTAGAGGACCCACGTAATGTGTCCAAGTGTATAAAAGGGAAACAGTCTAACAATACGGCCGAATTGACTGCCCTTATCGAGGCTTACGCTATCCTGGAAGATGACATTCAAAAAGGAATTTCGATTACGATAGTCAGTGATTCAGAATATGCGATTCGGTGTGCTTCCTCTTATGGAAAAAAATGCGAGAGCCAAGGATGGCCCGACATACCCAATCGAGCCTTGGTCCAACGTGCATATGGTCTATACCGAGACAAACCCAATGTCCGTTTCCTACATATAAAAGCCCATACCGGGAAGAAAGACCCACATTCGATTGGAAATGCTTATGCGGACCAGCTCGCCGGGCAGGCCTCGGGCCAGTGCTAGCCGATATTTTGTTTTGTAGGAAAAGATATCTTTCTCTCCCTTATATGAAAGGGTCTACATGGATAGGGGTCCTCACTTTACTTTTTGGATTCATCCTCTTGTATATTGTGTTCTATTGTCTTTTTTTTACCGACGTGGTTGAAAAAAGACAATATGACTTGGAAAAAGACGGCGTATGTCTATTCCCCCAGGTGCTTTCTTCCAAACAAATAGAACACTTGTCTCAAGCATGCGTGGAGGGGAATTACAAGGAAGCCAAAGAACACCTCCTTCAGGACAAACGACTGATTGGACTTTTGAAGCAGACCTTGGGCGAAGCGTATCAATTTCAAGACTATATATGGATTATTCAGAAATCAAGTGTGCATACCTGTCATCGAGACAACAATGGTGATTTTTTTAACAAAGGACAAAAGTATCCCTCTTATACGTTGCTTCTTTATTTGGAAGACATGGAAAAATGTTTGGGGGTTATCCCTACGAGTCACAAGGATGTGAATAGCTTTAATGTCAATCCGACAAACAAAGTAGAAACCCTTTTATGTAAGAAAGGGGATGCGATTCTGTTTAATGCGAACCTCATACACGTAGGGACCATTCAATCCAAAGACGACCATTTACGGATTCAAATGAAGGTGACCCATCGAGAAGACATTCCGACATTATCTTATTATCAAGACTTTAATAAAGTTCTGAAAAAGGACAATACGATGCCCAAAGAGTTGTTACAGTTTCAAAAGAATGTATCTTGTATGTTCCCCTATGTCTCCAATTTAACCCAGAGCGATAACATTCAAAGTGCGCGGGGCACGGACAATGGCGAAAAGGTTGGCCTACCCCAAAAGGTATTTTCGTATTGGTTTTATGGGAATTCTGATTTTTATGATTTACCTAATGCTTTTTAAATGGAAAAGTAAAATAGAAAGATATAATCATGAAATGAGATGGACCCCATGACCGCAGGTAGAAAAATACGATTGCATGTAGAATTGTTTGAACATCTCGAATTCAAGGAAGGAGGGTTACATATTTGTTGTGATTGTTTGAATTATATAGAACATCCCATCTTATGGTTTAAAGAGTATCGTTTTTATCCTTATTGTTCTACTTGTATGAGTGCATATTTTCCTTTTAAAATTGATTGCTTTGATTCCCGTTACCCGAAGCATAGATATGTCTCACATGGCTCACGCGCGTAGAGTCGGACTCTTACAAGAGGTTCGGCTTGAATATGGGTTTCGTCAATATCTAAAATCTTATTGTTATGATTGTATCAAGGATATAGACATTCCTTATACTCGAATGATTCATTACAAAGAATATACCTTTTGTTCAGAAAAGTGTGCGACGAGAGCCATGCGGGTTCGGTGCAAGAGACAAAAGAGGAAACCCTCTATGAATGAACTTTGTCAAATGTATCAAGCAAAATAGATATAAATCATTTTCTCCTAACTATACAATGGACCGTGTAGAACAAATGAAAAAGGTTCAAGCAGAAGGACTCGCTCTTTTTATCAAAAAGAATGCGGATTATGGTGACGCCTTTGCCAAGTTTGGCGCCATCGGGGTCTTGATGCGCATCCAAGACAAGATACAGCGTGCCCTCTCCATCACAAAAAATGGTATTAATTTAGTAGATGATGAATCTTTAAGAGATACAATGATTGACTTGCATAATTACTCGGCCATGACCATGATGCTTCTGGATGAATAATCGCCCTCGGAGGGCCATTTTCAAGAAAGGCGTTTTTAAAAAAGGGTCGACCCCAAAATCGAATTTTCTCTCCCGCGATTTATACTTTTTGGTAAGTCTATACTAATGTATAAATACATGTCATTTTTTTACAAAAGTATAAATCGATTGTGACCACGAATAAAGCCATCGTGAAGAATATTGTAAAAAAGTATAAAAAATAATATACACGTTTATGTATATGGAAAATAAATGCGTGTGTTGTAATTACACAACCTTTGTAAAAGCAAATTTCATGAAACATTTAGAAACGACCAAGCATAAATTGATAAAAAGTAAGTCTAAAGTAAGTCTTGAAGAAGCCAAAAGTAAGCCACACGTAAATGAATACGAATGTAAATATTGTGGACAAAAATACAAACATAAACAATCCGTGTCGAAACACATCAAGTATTCTTGCACAAAAAACAAGGACGAGGACTTGAAAGAACTCGTGCGGCTACTGAATGCACAGATGGAGCAGCAACAGACCGACTTTCAGATACAACTCCAAACCCAGGCGAAACAAATCGAAAAACTCATGGGGAAACTTGAAATTACAGGGTCCTTTAACACGACCAATATCCAAAACAACATTACCCTGCTTTCGTATCGAGATACCGACGTGTCCCATTTAACCGACGAAGATTACAAGAAATGCATCAAAAAGGTCAACTTTTGTGTCAAGAATATGATTGAGTGTATTCACTTTAATCCATTAAAACCTGAGAACATGAACATTTACATATCCAACATGAAGGATAAGTATTTGATGATTTATGACGGGACGAATTGGAACCTTGCCAACAAGCGCGATGAGCTCGATAAGCTATACGAAGACAAGGAGATGCTTTTGGAAGAATGGCTCGAGACCAATCAAGACCCGGTGCTGAAGGATAAGTTTGTGAAATACATCAACAACAAAGAAAAAGATGATTGTTTAAATAAAATCAAGGAAGAAATCAAGCTCATGATGTATAACAAAGCCAAACCTTTAGCATTTCCAACGATTTCCGCAGTCTAGGCATGTCACGAATGTGGTCATGGGTTCGTCCGCAGACCGTGTCTGTGCTTGGTAATAGGTGCAGCGATTCTTCTTGCACCGTCGGCACTCGAAGGTGTCTGTGCTTGCCTCAATCTTGGGAAAATACTTATTCTCTAAACGGATACGTTTGTTTTCAATCTCTTCGCTCCATTTCTCTGGATACAACTCTTGATGGCTCTTGTAGGCCATGTCTTTGCATAGAAAGATGCCGGCATCAATCTTGTCTTTGACTTCTGATTTTTTGAGGGTGAAATAGAGACGCCGAAAGGTATCCAGATAAAGCTGTAGAAATATTTTGTTTTCCCAACGTTTTGGAATGTGATGTGAGTCAGCCTTATCCAGAGAGTGATTGTAAATACTTTTCTCAAGATTACGAGACTTGGCTTCATTGGACAACATGGACGTAAACGTGTCCACCACCCGTTTTCGAAGTTTATGTTCCATGCTTTGTTCCATGCTTAGTGACATGCTTTGTATGAGGATGAGTTTATTATTTATATTCAATTTTGTTTTTGTAGTATAATGTTACGATATCTATTGACCGTGTCCATTATGATTTATCTCACGTATGGTATTTTACCAGAGAAAACACAATGTAGCCAATATCCTAGATTGACTTCGTTACCCGCGACTTCGTTATCCGCGACTTCATTATCCACCCTAAAAGATTCTCTTCCCGATATTGTTCTCGGACCTGGTGGTGTCGCAGGCTTCTACAGTTTAGGTATTAGTCATTATTTATTAAACCACTTTGATGTAAAAGACAAAAGATTGGTCGGTTTCTCTGCCGGTTCATTTACCCTAATCTTTATGAGATTATCCCCAGAAAAACGTAATTCTATGTTACAAGAGATATTTAAATGTAATGAAAAAAGTGCATCCAATGCGATGCGACATATCATGGACAAGGTCGAAACCACTACAACCTTAGATGACTATGACTTGAATGGCGCATCGATTGCGGTTTCGCATCCTGGAACGATTGCCTTGTATGATCATTTTCTTACGATACAACAGCTTTCTCGGTGTTGTAAAAGTAGTTCTTTTATTCCATTTGTCACACATGATTCGGGTATGGACTTTTACAATCATAAACTGGCCATGGATGGATTTTTTTACTATAAATCTTTCTTGAAACAATACCCCGACCCTCCTCTTGTGATTAATCCTTTTATGTTTGGACGTTACTCTAATTCAGCATGGGACAAAATAAAGTTCATCTTTGGAATACATCCCTTGAAAACGACCTCTATCTATCAAATGTATCTTTACGGCTATCATGATGCGAGACAAAACCATTCTTTTTTTGAAAAGTATCTACAACCGATTCATTCGTCTTCGTAATCCTCCTTGGACAATTCACCTGGAACTTCAATGGTATCTGTCTGAACAAAGGGTTCTATGTTCATACATTTATTCCACTCCTGTATGGTCATATTTTCATAATCTTCGATTCGTTTGACAATACATAGATTTCCGTAGTATTGTTCTTGGGTAAAAGGGAAAGCGTAGGTGTTCAGTTTCGTATTCTTGTTTTTGGGCTTTCCGTAGAGTTGATACTGTATACCATTCTTGCTCCATGTGGTTAAGCATGTAAAATGAGTATCGTTACGAAACTGACAAACGGTGTAGAGTTTTTCTATATCCGTGGCAGTCTTTTCGGTGAGAGAACCGTCCGTATGCACCATAATCACGTTGAACATAATACTAAGAGAGACCGTGTCTTCAATTCCTTTTATAACAAAACTATATCCCCATTAGGGTATAAAACGAATCGTATAAGGATAGTGAGATGAGAATATTTGTCAAGGATTACGACTTTAAGACACGTTCCTTTACGTATAGTCAAACAACCAGGACGCAACGATTCATGACATCCGATGGAGTCTATGAATTTCAAAAAGATGGGTTCTATGAAGTTCAATACAAGGAGCTAAAACGTGATGTGCGTAAGTTGAAACATTTGGAATTTTTATTGGAAGATGTTCGTATTCAACGGCTTCATAAAACCTATCACATCCCGTTTGAACACTTCTTTTTTGAAGAAACGCGCGAAGAGGCTATCGTATCGCCCGGGATTACGTTGGTCAAAGAATCGTATTGTGGGAAAGAAGATTATTATTTCGAGACCCAAGAAGATGCGACAAAGGCATGTGTTCAATTGTTCGGACTGCTTGTTTAATGGGTTTAAGCGGTTAATTTCCTTTCGCCCTGTATCCTAATGTTAGAGAGCCTAACGATAGCATTAGGCGTTCTTTTCTTGTTCCATGTTACCCTTTATTATACCAACACAGACCTGATGCAATGGATGAGAATTGACCCGGTTCAGTATTTGTTTCCCCAAGAAAAAGAAACCGAATCCACTGAATTAACCGATCTCAAGGAACAATTAGAGAAAAAGATAAACGAATATAAAAACGCCTAGACTAGTATAGTCAATGGATGATTTAGTCCATACATTTCCAGAAATACGGGTAGACCATTACGAACGCTCAAATACCTTGACAAAATATCCATGTTTTATTGTGCCAAAAGGGAAGAAGGTATTCGCATGGTTTACGCGTTTCGAAAAACAACCTATTTGTATTTTTTTACATTCTCAATGTAATGAAATACAAAAAATATACCATTATTATGTCTCGTTTAAGGAAGAGCTTTGTGAAGGTGCGGGAACGGTTCTCTATGGAACCCTTTTAGACCGTGCGTTCGTGGCAGAGACTCTTTATTATTATCGAGGAAAGTATCGAAAGGATGATTTCATGGTCAGACTTTCTTTACTCAAAGAATGTTTAGGGATGATACGAACTTCTTTTTATTTAGGGAGTATTACGTTTCACTTGCCGCATACGTGTTTTCAACGAGGGTTTTTAGACGCAACGACGATGCCTTATGACGTATACGGTCTTTTGCAACTGTCGACAAAGCCTCAAATGGTCTTATTTAAGCCTTTGTTTGCCACATTCCTTATCAAAAAACGAGAAGAAACAGAAGACGTCTATGAACTGTATGCGCTGAATGACCAAAAACAGAACACGTTTTATTCGACTGCGTTAGTGAACGACTTTAAGACCAGTCATTTTTTAAGGCGTGGGTTTCATCCGAATGTGCGTTCTTATAAGGAGATGGAAGAAAGTGATTCGGACGAGGAGGGGCCCAAAATTAGCGAAAAGGTCATTTCTTGTATTTTTATTCCGGAGTTTAGGCGTTGGAAACCCTACGTCTTTGAAACAAAAAAGATGGATAGTATTTTATTTATCCAGAATCAAGAAAAAAAAATATCGGGGTAATGTATAATGGTTGAGACAAAGGAACACGATAAGAATCACGTTGTGGACCCAAATGACCCTACCGCGATGAAGGTGATGAAGGGAGGAAACAAGGTCGAAGGCTCAGAATACGGCGCAGTGGGTGGCTCTAGACGCCGTCGTCCCCGCAAGAGCAAGTCGGGAAAGACCCTTCGCCGCAAGAAGATGACCATGAAGCAGCGCCAGCAACAGCGCCAGCAGCAGCAGAAGCGCCAGCAGAGACGCCGCCGTTAAGCGTCAATCTTTAAAATACTTAATTTGATATCTTTGTTGCACCTAAATTAATATCGTAATTATACAAGATGAACAATTACGATAAATGGGAACGATTAAAAGGACAGGTCGAGAACTTGTTACGAAGCCTTAAAAGTAATCCACAGAAAAAAATAGCCATCCTGTGTGAGTATTTTGACGCCTATAAGAGAATTGCTCCTCTTTTCCGTAACAAGCCAGAGTTTCAAGAAGACCTGTTTTTATCCATCCATTATGTGTGGCGAACCATTCTCCCTGTAGAAAGGACCCTTTACTTGAAAAAGAAAATAGAGGATGACCCTTTGGGACAAGAGGACGTGGTCACAGAAAAAATCGATACCTATTATCGTAACTTTGACCTGATAGAAGAGTGGTTATGGTATAACATGATTGTGACCAAACCAGACTTTGGATTACTCTTTTGCCAAGAGACACGACCTTTTGTTCTAGACAAGCATGATGCCCTGGTGGAAATTGAGAACATCTTACGTGTCATCAAGAGCCAAATGAACAAGGACAAGATGGATGACCGAATGCTTTTTTTGTTGGGGTCTCTGGTCAATTATGCCCTATTGCTGGCCAAGGAAAAAAGCGAGCTTTATGAGACGTTGCGTGAAACCATACGTGAGTTGTGGGTCTCGGTTTCCTCTATCAAACGTATTCGAGGCTATTCCAATTATTCCATGGTCGAGACAAAGGTCAACCGTTTGTTGGATGAACGCCCGATTGACCTCTTGAAGGAATCCACCTACAAGAAGATGATTGTCGCATTACGAATGGGTGTGGAAAGCGACAATGTGGCATCCAGTCTGACAGAGACCATCAAGCGTGAAAGACGTTTGCGTTAGCTTATGGAAGACATTTGCGTTAGCTTATGGCTTATGCATGGAAGACGTTGGAGATAGCCTGATGTTTTTCTACCTTATGGTTTCGTTTTAAGTTGAGCTTGTTGTCGTAGACCGTCTCAAACTCGTTGTTGTCTTCGTGCAACTCTGGATAAATCTTCGTCAAGGGTTTGTCGAGGACTAGCATGACGCGGTCATAGGTAAGAAGTTGCCGGTATTCTTCAATGGTAAGATTGCCCATGTATTTGTCCAATAGATAAAGAGGATTGGGAGCAAACTTGATATTTCGTTCGTATTGATAGACTTTACTATAGAGCAAGTTTAACAATTGATATCGTTCATATTTGATGGTTTGGTCAATGTTCTCTTTGAACAAATGACTGCATGCGCATTCAGGAGTACAGAAACATCCGTATACGTTGTATTTTCCTTTGAAAAAGAGAGAAGGAATATAAATCGTAGGTGTGTCAAAGTCGCAGGTACACCAAAAACATGCGGATTTTTGGTTGACCTGATTGTTGTGTAATTGGGTTTCTAGGTCGGCCAATTTATGATAGATTTCCTTTTTCTGCCTGTCCCCCTTGGACATTTCACGTTTATCTTGAACCATGGGTTCAGCCGCGTTGTAGGTGCCAAAGGTATGGTCTTCCTCAAAGGGTTCGATGGTGCAGAGGTCTGGATTGTATTTGGTCATGTCCTGGAAAGATGGAATATCTGATATCCTACATTTTAAATGGAGAATGACATTGGTATGGTTTGGATTGTGAACGTTTATTTTGGTATCATTCTTCACAATTTTACCTCCTTTGGGTTTACGTCCACGCTTCTTGTGAATCTTTTCCATAGGCTCATCCATTTCATTAATCATTTTACATTATTTTAATTCGTTTTAATAATGAATTAAAACCATTCACCGTCCATAGAGTAGATGTTGCCGTGGGTAGAAAAACATCGTCCGGGCACCTTGGACGAAATGATGATGGATGAACCTACGCGAACTTTGTTTCGTCGAATGATTGAGACAAAGACCTTTCCTCACATGTTGTTTTATGGACCGCCTGGCACTGGAAAAACATCGACCATTCTATGCATCTTACAACAACTGAAACAGACCGAACCGGAACTGAACGTCATTCACTTGAATGCGTCGGATGACAGGGGAGTAGATATTATTCGCAATCAAATTCAAACCTTTATTCAATCCAAAGGGTTTCTCAAAGGGATGCGGTTTATTGTATTGGATGAAATTGACTCGATGACCAAACAAGCTCAACAATGCCTTTTGACCTTGATTTTAAATACACGCGTTCGATTTTGTCTCATCTGTAATTACCTCAGCAAACTTATCCAGCCACTTCGCGATTATGTCTTGCTGATACCCTTTCACAACCAGTCCTATGACCGCACGTATTTAAAAACCCTGATGCGAAAAGAAAACCTGGCGCTCACCGATGAAGTCTTGGACGATATCGTGTATACCTATTACCCGGACATGAGGTCTTGTGTCAACTGCCTTCAAGTCTATCAGTCTATTCCTTACCCTATTTTAGAGAAGAAATACATCACCCATGCGTTGGAACAATATGATAAGAACGAACTTGCTGCTTATTTAAAAGACCGAAACAAAAAGGAGTTCTTTCAACGAATGTTTTTGTCGATGGTGGACTATAACCTGACCTCTGAATTGGTCACACGAATGCATAAATTCATTTTGTTAAAGCAAGACCTGGACTATTTCGACGAGTATATCATGAAGGAATTTGTTCGATTGAATCCTTCGGTATAGAATTGATTCAAAGAATTGATTTGAAAACAATTCAATACACAAGATGGAAGATGGGTATCGAAGAAGACTGGTTGAACTTTTGTCGGACCGATAAAGAGACGGTGGTTGAATTGAAAAAGCGAAAAGAGGACATTGAAGTCCCTACCTGCGGAGGACTGGTCATTTCAACCAAGACCAAAATCATTTATTTGAACCAGCCGATTGACCTATATCCGCTGTTCTGGAATCTACCCATGATTTCCTACGACGAACGCGACGAAGGGGTCATCAAGAAACAAATCAAATTCAATTTCAAGGACAAGGAAGAAGTCGCACAGTTTGAGCGACAATATGGAGAGGTGACCTTCTTTAAAAAAATGAAAATACTGAATCAAATCGACAACCCGAACGGACGTGTCCCCTTCAAGGACGTTCGTAAAATCGACATTGGGATATGCCGCAAGGACCTAGCGCGTATTCATAAAAAGACAGAAAAGAGTGCGTTTTACAACTGCTTCGTCTTTATCTATCGCATGTTCGTGGACAATAAGTTTAAGGAATTCCACATCAAAATCTTCAATTCAGGAAAGATTGAAATCCCTGGGATACAAGACGAGGCGCACGTCGACTTGGTTGTCAAACGCACCATGGAACTGTTTGCGTCATTCTTTCCTTTGTCGCTCTTTGAGACACACCGAGAAACGATTTTGATTAATTCAAACTTTGGATGCAATTATTACATCAATCGGGATGAGCTGTTTGTCATTCTGAAAAATCAATCCGTGAAGTGTAGTTACGACCCATGTAGCTATCCGGGTATCCAATGCAAATACAATCTGGAGAATGGAGAAGTCTCCTTTATGATATTTCGAACCGGGAGTGTATTGATTGTCGGAAAATGCGAAGAAGATGAACTCTATCGTATCTATGAATTTCTCAAGCAAATCTTCGCGCGAGAATTTTACAAAATCTACGAGACCAACTACGAAGGGCTCAAAAAGAAAAGTAAAAAGAAGATGAAAAAAATTACAATATTTCAGGAATATCAGGAAACATCTGAATCTCGAGAAAAAGTGATTTAAAGGGGAATTAAAGTATTCGGTATAATGACCGAAGTCGATAAAAAGGAAATGTTGCTACCAAGTGTGAAAGTCATGCAACACGCATGCCGTCTTGCGTGTACGGAGGATAAACCCATCTTGTTGGATTACTGGCTCGAGTCTCATACGGGTAAGGTCATTATCGGCGTCCGAGATGGCGACGAGAAGATGTTGGTGCGTAGCCAGGAGGAATACACGAGCCCGATTTCAAAGCTCTTCAAGGTGGGCGAGGAGCTGATTGTCATGACGGAGAATTCTATTTATATTGTCTCGATGAAGATACCGAGCAAGAAGATTAGTTAAGGTTATATATAAAATTGAGCCGTTTCTTTTTGATAGGTTCTTTACAACATGATTCGTGCTCCAGATGAATACAGGCGAGAGATACTTGCCGGACCTAGGATGCAAGAACAAGAAGAAGACCCTGAACTCCAACGTATCTTGGACGAAAGCAGACAGTTACATGAACGTAGACAACAACGCATGGCCGAATTCGGTCCGCTGTTGTCTAAGTTGAAAAGGCTTGGCTTTTACGATACAGTCGTGCATAAGCAGTATGTAAACATTGAGAAATGGTGCCAAGATTATTACGAAGGTCGACCTTCTCGACAAGAGATTTCGTTTGAAGCCTTGACCCTGATACGGTGGTCCTTGCCCGAGCGTGCGGCGTTGGATAAAATCAAGATTTCGGTCATGAATAACGGTTGATTTAAAAATCTATTCTATATATACATGCTTTTTACCGTGAAACCTATTCTCAAGCCCATGGACGAGAGCACGCGCATCCAACGCATGAAAAGCTGTCTTGTTCAAATCAAAGACCCTAAGTATTCGTCCTATGACCGGGTTCTACAGCGGCGGCGCTCGCTGACGCTGCCGAAGAAGTGCTAAGTCTAATTCCTATAGCGGCATATTCAGGTTTATATATTGTTTTCATGAGTTCTCCAACATAGGGTGTAAAGGATGGCACATGAGCGACTCTAACACGCTCTTTAAGATATTCTTCTATCTCAGCTTTAATACCCATTTTTATATCACATCTTCTATCCACGGTATCGCCTTGGTCGTTTTCACATTTTGCAAATGGTTGAACTGGATTTGCAAGAAAATACTTTGTCATAAAATCTCGAATGATTTTTTCATCCTCATCGCTGCGTTCCCCTAGTGGTTTATCCATCGCATCTATGAAGTCAAAAAATTCTTGAATATTGTCTAACTCTATTTTCTGTGTTCCTATACATACATAATCACTTCCATAGGAAGAATAGATATACCATTTACCATTTTGATAATAGAGTATACAATAATGAGGGATTGTTCCATTTTCTCTAAAAAAAATAATAGGAAATAAATGTCTTGAAGGTCTGCGTCTCGAACTACCTGAACGAGATGAATATCTTCTTTTTGACTTACCTGAAGCAATACGACGTATTTCATCCTTCATTTTGGTGGCATCATACATGCCTGTATCCAAGAAGAGCTTACTTTGATTCATTGATATAAAATCATGAATTGCCTGGTTCTTTAATATCTCCTTTACCATCTCGTCCAATGCTGCTCGCTGGTCTCGCGTAATGTCGCCGCGTATATTTAAAAATAGACACATTATTCTCTCTAAGAGTGTCATTCTACAAGACATTTGTTTTTTTCTTGTTCTTGTATTAGGTGTTCCAGATTTACGTGTTAAAATTTCATAACCTTTAGAGTATTGTCTTATCAATACATCTTTACTCGCTTTGTATTCCCTTAGAGTTTTTAATCTTTGTGCTCTAGATGCGGTTGACGCACTTTGAGGCAAACTCTCATGTATAGTATTCATTATTTGACCACTAGACCGTAACCACCTTGTGGAACCACCTCGATGTTTAGGTTTCCTCCGTTTTCGGGTATACATATAAATAGAAAATACAATATTAAATAAGAATAGATGAGACTTTCAGGAGACCTTTATGGAGAAAGCTACGGTCGTATCGACTTGTCGCTGTTTGGAGGAACCACAGAGAAAATTTACGTATGGCAGGGGTGTGGATGTATGGATACCGGGTCAGACTATTGTATTCGCTGTTATTCTTCCTTGGATGCCCATAGGGAAGAGGTGGACCGTTTACTCATAAGCAGTCCAGACATGAAGGAGTTTGTGGGTCATATGCGTTCGAGTATATCCCGCGTTGAATTTCAAACGATTGTGGTTCCATGGATAGAACGACGTGAAAAAAAGATGAGTCAACATATTCAACACCTCTATACGGTAAACCATGGACAAGGCCTCGAACAACGTATAGCCTTTTGTGGACATCCATGGGGTCGAACCAAGGAATTCTATTATTATTGTCGTATGAAACACATACAATCTTTTTTTGATTCTGAGAAAGAAGAATGTGTCTACTACGAAGAACCCAAACCCTAAAAGGTGAAAGATTTAAAGCCTACCTTTTATATTGACCATGTACCGAGACATTGGATTAGGGGATGGAGAGAACATGCGGCCCATTTTGTCTCGACGTTCGGCGTTACCGGTCGAGGTGACCGTCGAGATGAAACTTCGTGGGAACCTCGACCTGTATGAAGGCAATCGTCCCTTTGTTCGAGACAACACGCAATTGCGCTCCTATCCGATTACACGTAAAGATTTTTTTGATTTAACCCTTCGCGCCTATGCCCCAAACAAGCTGGATGTCTTGGTCGACGGCTTTGTCATAGATACCCTCACCTTTTCGCTCAATCCTTTGGTGGAGGAAGAGACCCCAGAAGAACTCAAGTATCGTGAATGGTATGACGCGAAAAAAGAATACCAATCCTATTTGGATACCACGCATCAATTTGTCTCGGAACCTCAGCTCCAGCTCGTAGAGAAAGAACGCAAGGACGTGTTGAGCCAACTGGAGGAAGCGTATAAGGTATTGGACTGTATGGATGTCACGACCGAAGAATACAAGTTGTGCTTGGCTGAAATCGAACATCGGATGAATCCATACTTGTTGAAATTTAAAGATTGTGTTTATTCATAAAGATGGACCCTTACCAAACGGCCTTACAAAAATGTAAGGAACATATAGACCGAATACCCTGTCACTTGAACACGATTGCGTGTCATCAAGGGAAGTATATCTTGATGAATAAATGTATACAACATGTTTATTCCACGTTAGACTTGTCTGACTTGTCTACATTGTCTACCTTGTCTGAAAATACTTGCTCCAAGATAGCCACCTGTTCTAAGGAAAGGGATGGAGGTGCAATCACATGAAACTGTAACAAAAGGTCTCCCTTACGGTCGTCACGAATAAAACCTTTCCCTTTTACGCTCTTTTCTTGTCCATGCAAAATCACGGTTCCAGGATTGTTCTTAATCTTGTATTGAGATCCATCCAAATGTTGGACCGCCACTTCGAACCCGCACAGACTGTCTTTAAAAGAGAGATGAATTGGATAGACGAGGTCTATGCCTCTCCGTTGAAACATTGCGTGTGGTTTCACATTCACCAATACCCGCAACGCTCCTTTGTGTTGCTGAAATTGGTTACCCTTTTCTGGGATTTCGATACATTCGCCATGGTCTATGCCTGGACAAGTATTCACGTAAATCTTTTCGGTGATTTTAGAATGGTTTCCACCCTGTTGAACAATCCGTTCGACCAGAATCGGTATACTGTGTCCAAGATAGGCCTGTTCATAGGTGAGCTCGACACTCGTTTCCAGAGTGGTTTGCATCGTGGAGAAATGAAAATGGCCTGGAAATCCTGGATTAAACCCAGGCGGAAACCCTTGTTGGAACCCATGCCCTTGAAACATTTGTATAAAGGGGTCTTCGTCGAAACCACGACCGTCTCGTTTGAAGAGTTCATTCAACATTTGTTCCATGGGATTGACAGGATGGTCATGTGCTTCTTTTCGCGCAGGGTCACCTAGAATTTCATAGGCTTCGTTGATTTGCTGCATCTTTGCTGATGTATCCGAGCCAGGGTTTCGGTCTGGATGATGTTTGAAACTGAGCTCGCGATAAGCTTTTTTAATCTGACTTTCGGACGCGTCCCTTGAAACATTCAAGATTTGATAAGGGTCCATATACTTTAATCTACATATAAGTTTTCTTTATTTAAAACGAACTCGCGAATATAAAACAGAATGGAAGAACGGTATTTACCTCGTTCGTTTGATGAACTCATTAGCCCATCGCGTGAAAAAGTGGTTCAACAACTCAAGACGTGTAGGCAGAAAAATCAATCTATCCTGTGCATGGGGTCTATCAACACCTTTAAGCGAGAGATGTTGAAGCAATATGTGGCGCAATTTAGTCATCTGTATGAAATCAATGTATTCAATGACCTATCTAGCCAGTTGGACCTCACCGAATTGAAGACGTTTTGCAAGACCGTATCCTCTAAATCCAAGGTCGTGTTGATTGAACATTTTGATATGCTCAGCGAAATCATTCAGTCCTATATGAAAATCATCATGGAAGAGTTTCCAAACGTGGTCTTCGCCTTCGGCGCAGAAAGCACCAAAAAAATGATAGAGAGCATACAGACTCGAACGGTCCCGATTTATTTTGAAGAGTGGACTACGGTCGAATATCGGCAACTGGTAGACCGTATCCTTGTGCTTGAAGGCATGGAAGTTGGCTCACTCGACGCCCTGTTTTCCCTACCCAGTCTATCGATTTACTTCATCTTTAATCTTTTCCATAAACTCAATATTTTACAAGTGAAAAAGGTAGACCACCTCACGCCCTACTTGCACATTCACGACCCGAGACAACTCGACCTTTTTTTCGAATGTATAGGGAAGGAAGACCTCAAAGCCGCCGTGCAAGTCCTGTTTTTAGAGTATGAGAAAGGATATTCTCTTCTGGATATTTATCATTTCCTTTATGAATATTTAAAGATAAGCAAGAAATGGAAGGGCTTAAATTATTTGTATATCGAGAAGCTGTGTTCGTATATTCAACAAATTTACGAAGGGAACGACCATAAACTTATGTTGTTGTTTTTAACCAATGAGTTTTTATGTATTTTTAAAAATAGTTGAGTAATGTATGGTGGATAAAAACCAGACCTTGAAGTCACCTATCGACTTTTTTACCGACTTTTTAGAGAAATTAGGCACCTTGGAAAAGGACACTGTTCTCATCAATATAAACCATTATAAAAGAGGCATTTATAATGGTTCTATCCAAGAATTCTTTGAAAGGATGTATCCTTTTTATTATGATTCAAAGAAACATTATGTTGATTTTGATAAGGTGACTTATTCGAAATTTATTACGGTTTTAAGGCAGATATCTCATAAAAATCAAGTGGCCTATGAATATAAAATCAAATACAATCATTCGAAACATTACATTGAATATACCTTTACCCTTCCGATGATTGAGCCCATCCCTAAAATTGAATGCACTGAAACACCAGAAACGGTCTGAACAAAATGGCTTCTTTGACCAACGCTCTTTCTGCAGAACAAACTATCGCCCTTTCTAGGTTTATGAATGGAGAGAACATCCTGCTCAGTGGGTCTGGAGGAAGCGGGAAAACCCATCTGATCAAAGAGTTCTTGAAGCAGAAACCTCAATCCATCTTGTGTGCCATGACGGGTTGCGCCGCGATGCTTCTCGAATGTGATGCTTCTACCATCCATTCATGGAGCGGACTCTATTGGTCCAAGGACAGCATGACGGATGATGAAATCTTGGATGTGGTTCTTTCCAAGAAGAAGATTGAGAAGAAATGGAAAGCCGCCGAAATTCTCATCGTGGATGAGATTAGTATGATGTCGAAACGATACTTTGATTTATTGAATCAAGTGGGGCAATTGTTTCGTAAGAATGAACGTCCCTTTGGTGGGTTACAGCTGGTCTTTGTGGGAGACTTCTTTCAGTTACCTCCCGTGTCTGCAGACAAAAAAACCGAGTTCTGTTTTGAATCGGATAAATGGTTCAAGACTTTTCCCAAGGAACAGCACATCGTCTTGAAAACCTTGTTTCGCCAGTCTGACCCCGAATACATTGAATTATTGAACGAGGTTCGAGTAGGCAACATCAGCATGAAGAGCGTGGAGGTGTTACAAAAGTATTTGAACCGACCCATGAGTCAAAACATGACCTATTTGTTTCCAACTCGTTCGAATGCGGGTGCCTTCAACGCGCTTCAATACGGCAACCTCAAGGAAAAAGAATACGTCTTTAAGCCAGAGATTAAGCTCGACGCAATCACCTATACGGACGGTCGTCTGATTGACGCGAATACCGTGAAGAAGTGTAAGCATTTGAATCCGTCGGCACGCGATTATGAGGTGCAGAATCTGATGAAAGCGAACAATCTGGAACCCATCTCGTTGAAAAAGGGGGCCTTTGTGATGTGCACGCGAAACCTGTCTTCTAAAATCTGTAATGGTTCACAAGGAGTGATTACAGATTTTATCATGGGAAAACCACAGGTGACGTTTACCAATGGAACGATAGCGATTATCGACCCACATGAGTTTCAGCATCATGAATTCCCTTCCATCGTCGTGAAGCAATACCCACTTTGTCTAGCATGGGCCATGACCATTCATAAAATTCAAGGGTCTACCTTAGACTGTGCCGCGATTGACATTGGCCAGACCGTATTCGAATATGGTCAAACCTACGTCGCACTGTCTCGGGTGAGGAGCTTGGAAGGATTGTATCTCTTGAATTTCAATGCGTCTAAAATTCGGGCCAATCCGAAAGTGGTTGCGTTTTACAAATCGTTGGAAAAACCTGTTGTAGACGTTTCAAGCCTTGCCGCGGCCTTGGAACAACAGACCTTCCAAGAACCGGTTCCTGTCGTAGTTGTCTCGCCAGTAGATGACTCGCCGGTAGATGTCTCGCCAGTAGATGACTCGCCGGTAGTTGTCTCGCCGGTAGATATCTCGCCGGTCGACGTCGCCCCTGTAAAAGTGGTTAAACCCAGGAAACCACGTGCTTCAATCAAGCCCAAGGTTCAGGAACTTCTGATTTACTCATAAACTCTCTATTCAATCCGATTACAGTCACACTCTTTCTTGACGCCTAAGATATAATAAGAAAAGGCACAATTGCATTCCAGCACTTGGGTCTCACTCATTTTACAGAACCATTGATAATGTAATCTTTTTTTAAGAAGTTCTGCTGGCATGTAGAGTCCAATGTTGTTTTCAGGTAAATCGATAACCTGGTCGGACATGAGGTCTTCGAGAAGGACCGGTCCCTCTTTGCGTTTGGTTCCGATGAGACCTCCGTCTAAGACCGGTATCTGTTTCGAGATGAAATAATTCTCAGAGAAAGGACTTTCTGCCATAGACCGGTCTTGTTTTTCCAAATGTTGAATATAAAGTAAGAGTTCAGGATTTTTGGCATTGGACCCCGTCAACTGAGTCGAGGGTAACATTTTACTGGTAGAGACATTCTCGGTATTCACCATTTCCGAGACAAACCATTGTTGCGGATTGTCTAGTTTGGAGATACTTTCTTTCAAATACAGGGATGGCGGCACCATCACCCCACCATATTCGTATAAGATTTTCATGAGACAAAGGTTCCGAAAATTGTCCAAGAGGGCGCCTGACATTTTGGTGTGGTCCACGGGCAACTTTAGCAAGTCCTCAAAGTCACTGTCACTGAAGACCACAATGTCGTATTTCTCCGCACAGCAATCGACAATGGACTTGATGCATAAATTCATGTAGGACAAGTTCATGCGAGTGGTTCGTCTCTCTGAAAAACTGTCCCACATCCTCGAGTTGCTTTCAAAGGGGATATACACCCATACTTTTCGTTTCTTTAGCTTCGTAAAGAGGAGGGGATTGTAAAAAAACATATCGATGTCCACGGTTTCCAGCCTGTGTTGACTCAATTGCTCTTCCCATTTTTCTTTCATGTACTTGTAATTGAACAAACAAAACAGTGCTACAAATAGGATAAGATATAGGATAATCGCATTCATATTATACTAAGGATACATAAAAGTTTAACTCATCTATAGTTATTCAATTCTTAAATACTTCCCACAGTATTCCTTGAATATCTTATTGGATTGTTCGGTTTGTTTCGATAATGTATACGATAACTGCATGGCTTGTTTTTCCTCGTAACTCTGTTGTTCCTTTAAAAGTGCGTGGGACTCTTCTTTGGTGAGAGGGGCCAATTTCTCTCGGCTTCGGTATTGTTTGTATTCCTCGACCGAGCCAAACTTTTTCTTTTCTTGGTATTCCTTTTTTCCGTCAATCGCAAATACCGTATGACTATAAATTTCTTTGAGGTCTGACGTATCGGCTTCTACATAGGACTTGACCTCTTCCTTCTTGACGAGTTGTAGGGCTTGTTGTCTCGATTTCTCCAAGTCGTCCTTGTCGTAGAGTTGCTCGTTTGATTTAAACCACTCGGCGTATCCGTCCGTATCTTGGATGCGGACTTTCTCAAACATATCATTGAAGACCTTTTTGAATTTTTCTGGGTCTTCCAACAACCCTTCTTTTTCGCAATACGCGTAGAATCCTTCCCGGGTCGTATCGTGTGCCAGGTCTCGATTATATTCGGTAGACTGGGGTTTATCGGTTTTCTTGACAAATTCATAAATCATTTCCAGTTTCTGATAGGCCTTGCTAAAATACTCGTAATAAAAAGAGGTATCCTTGCCGATGTTCTTGTCGGGATGTAATAACAACACCTTCTTTTTTGCTTGTCTCAGTTGATTGGGGGTGAGCTCTCCTTGAATGTCAAAGATATCAAATAATTCCTTTAGCTCAGACATGGCACTCATTAACAAATCTGAATATTCTATTTTCGTTTGGATTACACAATCGAAATGATTATCCTCCGGACAATCGTTTCGATAGATTACACAATGGTTTCAATTTGAAAATCGGAACCATAGATTACACAATCTAAACGATTAGACAATTGTTTCGATTATCGGAACCATAGATTAGACAAACATTTAGACCATAGTTCCAAGGCTTTCTGCATAAAAGGCCTTGACTAGGGTTTCATCTGCGCCGGTAAAACAACGATAGGGCACGTAAAAATGGTCGGGTGAAAAGAGTTCTTTTTTAAACGTAAGGAAGGTAGGAATGCCTACGGCCATCTTCATACGTTTGAAAAAGGAAAAGAGGTCCAAGGCCTCGTCGACATCAATCTCTATATATTCAAAGGAGACACCTTTCTTGGCATATTGCTCATTTAGAGATTGAATGATAGGTTTCACTTTTTTACAAGGACCGCACCAGCTGGCCGTCAATTTAATAATGGTCGTCTCTTTATCCGTATGTTCAAGGTAGATACTCAATTCTTCGCGGGTCTGGGGAAACTCCATGTATAGTATTCTAAAAAGGTTTATTTAAACCACTTTGCAGATATTGTAGAGGATACGGTTTTGGATGTACATGATGACATACACCACAATGGCCTGAATGAATAAAAACCCCTCCAGGGAAGTCATTCCCTTCTTCGAGAGAAGGACAAGACCGGCAATAATCACCATAAATAACGCGACTAATCCTAAAAAGGAAAGAAATAAAAAGAGGTTGCAGTAGGAGTGGCTAAGCGGACCGAATAAGGAGTTCATGATATATACTACTCTACATTTTTATAAAAGTAAAATCAAAAAATGTAAACCTAAAAATTGAAGAGGGGAAAAAACTCTTAAAGAATGTAAAATGAAACTCTTCGCTGTTCACGACCCATGGTTTTACGGACTGGAGGATGGCGATGTAGACGACCGAGCCGCGTTCAAGTATTATGACCTGTTCATGGCACGTAACTCGGGTTGTCATGAAGTCATTGTATGGATTGCCGACCTAGACCGTTATGAGAAAACGGTCAAACACTTTTCGGGTTCCTCTATCCAGTTTTACCATGAGTTTCCTATGGCTCATTTCTTGAGCTCGGACAAAGTGAGTATTTGTGCTCCCGTCAAGGACGCAGGAATCCGCGACCAAATGGCTCAACATTTGAAGGCATCTCAATGTTTTACTCAAGGGAAGGGTTACTGTCAAGGGACGAAAATCGGGACCACCAATTTTCCTTCTAAAGCCTACGAGGCCTTGTTGGAAAGTATCCCAGCCGACCACCGGTTCTGCACCTATGTCACGAATCTGTGTTTTCCGACGCAACTCTTGGACGTATTGGACCCAGACTACAAGGAGGAATACCTCGCGTATTCTGTGATGAAACTCATCAGTCCAGGAGGGATTGTTCATGTGCCAGGTCTTCTCTATCGTCTCTACTGTCCTATCCTCGGCGGAGGTCCTGGCACGAACATGCTAAAGATACAACAATACCTAAAGGACTACCATCCAGGATTGGAGGACTTGACCATCACGGGTGAAGGGTTTCGAGCTACAAACCTTGAAATCATCGGTCGCCTAGGGCTACCCCCTTCACACTTTGAAGGATTACAGCCTGAATTGGAAGAGTCCATGACGGTGATGATTTATTTCGCAAATAAATATTACAAAAGCGGAGCAACGCGCGTGTATGACGAGACGAACCGCTTGTATTCGTTGAAGACATTGCCTCCAGGAACTGCAGACATTCCGGTCACCGAGACACCTCCGTTGTATGACTTGGTCGTGGCCATCGCCGTGCTCGAGAATATGTCGCCTTCTTATTTGGAAATCTCCAATATCCGTGAGGTGTTAATGGATTATATTCGATGGGTTGAATAAAAAAATAAATAATAACATAATATATTTTATTTAAACCGTTACCTTTTTCTTGGCAATGATACGCGGAAAGGGGACCTTTTCCAGAATGTCTTCGCTTGAATAGATGTTACCTTCCTTGTCTGTATATTGATGGACGCCATTGATATCCTCTAACCAAACCTCTACCTTGACATCGGTCGATTTGGGCTCTGCATCGAGTATCCCATAAGGTCGGCCTTTGATATGTGTCCCGCAATAGGTCTCGCCCTTTTTACTTTTGCGTGTGCACTGTTCGTGGTTGGAACGAAGCGCACAACAACGTTCAAAGGTCGCAATCAACGTCTTGGTTCGAGTTCGTTTTTTCAAGTCATCCTTGGTGATTTGAATGTTCTCGTAGCTATGGACAAACTCCAGGAATTCCTCGTGACAGTTTTTCCCCTCGTGATTGGTAATCTCGATTTGATGGGTCTTCAGCCAAGCCATCATGTCGTCGCGAAACTGTCCAGCTCCTTCAGATAGTTTGATGTTCAGAGAACGTTCCATTTTACCTTAGAGCGGTTCCTTTTATTCCCGTCAATTTTAAACTATTCTCTAAAAGAGGGTCTTCGTAAGAGGCTCGATTTAAATACGCCTTTGCGGAAGCATTCATCGACGCGTTTCTTTGCCTAGTCTGTTTCAGTGCTTTTAACATGTCTTGTAATTCCTTCATTTTTTGAAAGAGTTTACTGGAATCCAGTTTGACCTTGGGTGAAGGTTTTGCCGGGTCATACAACAGATTGGCAGAATTCATGTTCAAGTTTGCCCATGGATTGGGAGACGGAATCTTTTTCATGGTTTTACGAGACCTAGGAGTGGGTCTAGGTGTAGGTCCGGTTCTATGCATAGGTTTTGGCGTAGCTCTAATCGTGGTTCTATGCGTGGGTCTAAGTGCAGGTCCAGCTCTAAGCGTAGTTCTAACAGGTTCCGGAATCTTAGGTTTAGGTTTGTGAATTATAGGTTTTCGCATACGAACCTCTGGGCCTTTCTCCATAGAGTAACAGTAGATAAAGAATAATCTATTGTTAGAGTAGTTCCATGTTTGTCTATCTTCTCCTGTGTTCCGATGGGTCCACGTATGTAGGTGCCACGGTGGATTTAGACCGCCGTCTGAGACAACACAACGGGGACCTGAAAGGAGGTGCGGTCTATACTACCTCTAAACTAAAACGAGACAAAACGTGGACACGACACTGTCACGTAGAAGGATTTCCAGATTGGCGAGCCTGTTTACAGTTTGAATGGAGATGGAAACAGTTGACGCGTAAGTTGTCCAGTGGAACACCTCTGGAGAAACGCATGGAAGCACTGAAAAATTTACTTGCCTTGGAACGTCCAACGACTGCTGCGATTCCTTATGCGGAATGGCCTAGTCCACCTGTTGTCAAAGAGAATTGATATAAATTGAATACAAAAAAAGTATACTTGGGATGGTGTAACATGATTGAAATCATTCTTGGCCCCATGTATTCTGGTAAAACGACACGTCTGATGGACATGGTCGAATCATCGCCTGGTCTTGTGGTGGACTTTTCGCTTGGATTGTTAGAAAAGGGAACCTTGAAAAATCACGACGGGAGAACGGTGGAATGTGTCACCTGTCACCATTTGAAACATCTCGAAGATATCGTCCTTCCTTTAAAGGTGTATATCAACGAAGCGCAGTTCTTTCCAGACCTGATAGAATTTATCCGTGCGTATGAGTCGTCTCTGGACATCTACCTGTTTGGTCTGGATGGAGATTATCTACGCGAACCCTTTGGTCAGCTCCATCTGGCCATTTCGTATTGCGATACACTTGTCAAGCTTCGCGGAACCTGCCACCGTTGCAGTCGACCCTCTTCCTTCTCCAAACGTATTACACTTGATACGGAACAAATGTTGATGGACGAAAAGGCTTATATTCCTGTCTGCAGAAAGTGTTATTTAATGATATAAGTCTTCTATTTCTTGTGTGTCTAGGTCATACAAGAAAAAGGTTTCTTCGACCTTTTTTGGTTTCCAGTATTTTAACCATTTTTCCATGTTAGAGAAGAAACGAAGAATGAAGATACATAATCGCATCTATCTTTTATTGGATAGTATTTTTAGACCTTTTTCATAAAATAAAACGATATTCTATATGAAAGGAACACAGAGAAAGATGCGCCGAAGATGGACTATAACATATAAGAAAAGTATAAATTGTAATCATCCCAAAGGGTTTTCTCAAAAACAGCACTGTAAATATGGAAGAACGTATAAAAAACAAAAACGTTGAACTGTTTAAGCCTTTTCGGGTTTGGCTGTGTTAGCCGCATTCGGTGCGGCACTTGTGTTAGGTGCTTTAGCTTCGTTCGTTACGTTTCGTGAGATTTGTATGATTCGTTCCTTGGGTATAAGGTCATTTTGGCCTGTTTTTACGATTAGGTCAAACGTTTCAGCCAGTCGGCTTTTTGATTGAGGTAAAATGGTCAACAAGACAACCAGAATCCCTATCCATACATAATACATGCCCAATACATTTTGGTCTAGTCCAAAGAATACGCCAATTTCAAACAATATTTTATAGACAAACCAGAAAAAGGCCGCCGCAATCACTAATCGGATAAACATGTTGTTCATGATGGTTTCGAACATCCTTTGTATAAGGAATTATTTTATTGTTTCCTGTTTTATCTAATGTTATGTGTAAAAGGATATGAACGGATGACATTAGGAAAAGGAATGAGGTTCACCAAGGTCACCCTTCCGATGATGTTGCATAAATTGACTCCGATGCAGAAGGTCTACACGTCCTTGTTACATGACCCGCAAAAGTCGTTGATTGTATGTACCGGACCTGCAGGGACCGGGAAGACCTCTGTCGCATGTCGTCATGCCATGGAACAATTGAAAGAACGTTCCGTTGAGCGAATCGTCATTACCAAGCCCTTGGTGGCAGTGGAAGGCGAAGACATGGGCTATCTGCCTGGAAACATTCGGTCAAAAATGTCACCATGGATTGAGTCTTACATGGACCTCTTCAAAGAATATTACACGGCGAATCAAATTGAAGACCTCTTGAAAAAGGAGACCATTCGTTTATCGCCACTTGCGTATTGTCGCGGACTAACCTTTATGAATTCACTGGTGATTTGTGACGAGGCGCAAAACACCAGTCCGGCACAAATGAAAATGTTACTCACGCGCGTCGGAGCTTCGTCTAAGTTGATTGTCATAGGGGACCTTGACCAGCAAGACCGTGTCGGCGAATCTGGATTGTCCGACTTTTTGGAAAGATATGCACGGGTGAATGAAAATCCGGAGGTTGCCATCGTCAAACTGAACGACCATGATGTTTGTCGTAGCGAACTGGTCAAATTTATATTAACCTTGTATTAAGCATGTATTAAGTATGAGAGAACCTTTGGTTAAGCATTGGTTAATCCCATTCACGCATAGAAACGCATCTTACGTGGTCCGGGTTGATGTATTTGAAGGTTTGGTCGTAGGAAAAGCTGTCGTAATCCTTTTTAAAGTGTGGTCCTATCCAATGATTCTCCATATCACACAGATAACGTAAGACACACCATTCCTCTTTCATGTTATGGGCCTTGGACGTTTTCAGTGTAATCCACTGGTCGGTTACGTTTTCCACCTGAAACGTGCTATGCGGATCAACCTTATCAGGAACAGGACCTAATTCTTCGTTCTCTATATAAAGTTGACCCTTCTTTTGGACAACCTTCCCTTTGGATGTGAGATGAATCGAATTGGGTAACGTAAAAAGATGGTCCTTGGGAATTTCGAGACATCGTTCGTGGGTATAGAGGTAATGACCCTTTTTGAATATCCCGTCACTGACAAAAGGTAAAAACAATTGTTCTTTCACGCAAACCTTGGGTATCGACAAATAGAATACGCTAGGTAGTTTAATCTCTACATTTTGATTGTCACGTAAAATACATAAAAACGAATGGGCCTTGATGAACATGATACTGGATGGGTCAATCGGGACCCCTTCCACCTCTCGGATATAAAGAATTTCATACAACGTGATTTTACACTGTTTGGTGGGCGTGTCTAGTTGTTGGACCACAGGGATTTCATAAAAATGATAATCGGTCTGTTTAAAGGGGTGGATGCCCTTGAACTGCATGCCCTTGATGGTGATGTCCTCTTTGGTTTCAAACGTTGGAAATGCGTCCAAGGTATCCCCTCGCTGTATCCCTGTAAAATAAACAAACGGTTTTCCATGCAAGGTATCCAAACTATAGAAAACAACTCTTTTTTGAGTATTGTTCCCGTGGAGGGATAGACCCTTTATGAATTCGAGAAAGTCCATCTATACTGTAGATGTATTTTTATTTTTATAAGGGTTTCCCTTCAAATACTTAGCCTATTCTATTTCTTCAGTTTAATGTTCTCGCGAGTCTGGGTTTCTCTGTTTTCCAAGATGTAATCCGAGACTTCTTTCGCTTGCGTGGGGTTCTTGTAATATTGTCCCAATATCTCTATCAAGTATTTCTTATTGATACCTTTCTTCACTTCTTTCTTTTGATAGCTGATTTGTCCCACATTCGTGATGCTTACGGTATCCACTTCTCGTTCTTTCATAAGGGTGGACAAGTCATCCGAGACAAGTTTCTTGTTTTTTTTGAGTTCACGCATTTGTTTTTGAAGTTCTGTTATTTTTTTGTCATACTCCAGCCAATGCCGGATTTTATCCGCAAGAGCATTCTTTTCCGTCATGTTGAAAGTAAGAGGGTTTGTTTAAATTCGTTTAACTATTCAACCTTTCGATGCTTCGCGCAATAGTTTCCGTCTAATGCATAGAACCGACAAGGGTTACCATTTTTACAGCGTTCCATGCATTTGTTCTTGGGTGGGTCGGTATAATGTTTCCTACAGGAAAGACCCGTTTTGTAACAATGAGCTGGTTCCTGGCAATCGGCTTGTTTACACGCAAACAGAGGTAGTATATTTCTAGAGTAATAATTCACATGGGATATCTTTTCAACCCCTTCCACATCCATGTACGGAATAAGTGAATAATATATTTTTCGGCAATAAGGGCATTTGAAATAGGCGAGATGACGGTTCTTTTGTTCCTTGATTTCATGGAATAAATAATAATACTCAAACGAATGTTCGCAGGGCAATGTTATTTTGTGTTCGATGGGTTCTTTACTGATGAGGCACGTTTCATTCATTACTATGCCCATATTTTTATCTCTTTATATTAGTATGTCGAGAGCGATATGGGGACCCGCTACGTGGTACCTTTTACATTGCATGGTTTTGAAGATAGACGATAACATCCAACGTCCTGTCTTGGAAGACTTGAAAAATATGATTTATGTGGTCATCTCGAATTTACCCTGCCCGATGTGTAGTAACCATGCTATCGCCTATTTTAATTCACACCAATATATGAGAATCTCTACACTTGAACAGTTACGGTTTTTTATCTATTCGTTTCATGAAGATGTCAACAAAAGACTCAAGAAAGAAACGACCTTATCTTACGCAGAACATGTCGTTTTTTATAAGCCATTCAATCTTTCCATGGTCATCAAAAATGTCATCCATATTTACGAAAACATGAATAATACAAATGTCACCATGATGTTGTATAGCTTTCATCGAAAACGCATGGTCTATGACTTGGACCAATACTTTAAGAAACATGCTCCCTTGTATCGGGCCTAACCCTTGTACCGGGCTTAACCCTTGTATCGGGCCTAACCCTTATAACGTTTGTAACAGTTCTCCGTTCTTATACACGGAACACTTGAACTTTTGTTCGGTCGGTCTACTGCACGCGACCCGATTGGACATGAGGTCATCGTAAAACAAGAGATTCGGCGCACTGGTTTGAATCAATAAATACCATGCCACACCCCATACAATACCTAGCACAGCTCCCAGGACAGTGCCCACGGGTGAAGTGCATTGATACATGTTTCGCACGGTGGTATCGACCGCAAATATACACAAGAGCACGATCAATAAAGGAACGTTGAGACTGTCTTTCAACATCATGGGAATGGAAATGTAGGCAATGGTAAACAGAAAAAGAGCACTGTTGAAAGAAGGATTGCTGTATAACTGAAGGGGAAATTGAATAATCGTGCAATTGTGCTTTGAACTATCGTCTGACTTGTGTAGGGTCAGTTGAAATACATAGGTAATGAAGAATAAAATAATGACTCCAAACAAATAAATCAATCCTTTTATGTTTGAATTGATGATAGAGATGAAGACGAAAATTAACACAATCAGAAAAGGAGAGATGGTCGACAGAAAGATGAACAAGGTCGGTAAAGTCGGCAAGACGGGTTCTTCAGGCTTTGGAACGGGGTTCTCCATGTTATAGTAAAAGGATATTAAAAAAGGTTCACAAGGCAACGTAATGGGCATTCCAAGTTACTTCTCTTATGTTATCAAACATCATAAGAAAATTATCAAGCGGATGCAGGGAATTCCTTGTCCTCTTTTATTGATTGACGCAAATTCTCTTATTTATGACGTGATACACGAAGGCATGAATGTAGATACACGCGAAGGGAAGGGGGGCATCAAGGACCGTGTCTTTCAAAAGGTCTTGGCTCTGATTCAGAAAACCAAAGCATCCAAAACCTATGTCGCCTTTGATGGCGTGGTCCCGTATGCCAAAATGAAACAACAGAAACAACGTCGTTACAAGTCCTACCTCACCAAGCAAATCCTCAACAAAAACGAGTGGAACACCAATGCCATTACACCAGGCACTCCTTTTATGCGCGAGCTAGATGCCTTCATGAAGCAGGCCTGTTTTGAACACCATATTCTCTTTAGTGGTTCAGACGAAGAGGGAGAAGGCGAACAGAAGATGTTTTCGTATCTGAGACAACATCCACAACCCTGTTTCGTGTATGGTCTAGACGCAGACCTCATTATGCTCAGTCTTTTACATGGACATTTGTGTTCGATTCATTTGTATCGCGAAACCAAATATTTCAGTTATCTCAAAGACATTCAATTGAATGTCGATTATGTCTTTGAAGTACAAGAGCTTGCCGTGCAAGTGAGCGAGTGTATCGGGATACGCGACGTGAAGAAAGCCGTCCTCAATTATTGTTTTTTATGTTTCTTTTGCGGAAATGATTTTCTGCCTCATTTCGCTTCGATTCAATTGCGAAACGAAGGGCTTCCTGTCTTGATGGACATTTACAAAAGCATCGGTTCCAAAGAGCTAGTCAAGGACCGAGACATCCAGTGGGACAATGTGAAGGAATTGTGGATTGCCTTGTCCAAGGTGGAAGTGGAACTCATCCAGAAAAATATTCAATGGAAACTGAAACTGAAGACCTTTGCAAATACCCCAGAGGAACGACTCAATCTTTATCCTCTGTATGACATTCCAGAGAAACGTTTGCTTGTCGAACCTGATGCGTATTATCCTTTTTTAGTGGGGACCGTATCTCCATCTGACCTATGTAAAAATTACCTGAAAATGTTGGATTGGACGTTGGCCTATTATCATGGAGAGTGTAAGGATTATTACTATGGATATGAATTTCACATGGCACCTCTCTTTGGTTCACTCGTTCATGACATTCCGTGTTTTAATGAACCGTTTGACTATGCACCCTCGTCGCCCCTCTCGGTCTATACGCAGCTACTCTACGTGATGCCTTATTCGGATTACGAGGCCTTTCTTCCGGCCGTCTATCGCGACCTTGCCAAAGAGTATCGTCAACTGACTCTATTGAATTTTCCTATCGAGACCTCCTTTTGTAAGTTTTTCTGGGAGTGTCATGTCTCCTTCCCATGGGTGCCTTTGGCCGAATTAAACAAACGAGTTCTAAGTGTATAATTATTTTATCTTATAAGAGAAGGATGTATCTAACCGCTTCGTGCGACCAGGGTTCTCGTATTCTCTTTTATTCTAGTTTCTTTTTTTTGATTGCGTCTATCGTTTCGTATAGCTTTCATGATGTCCTAAGTAGTCTTTTCTTTATGGCGCTTTTTATGACATCTATCAATCACTGGCGTTTTCCGTGTTATGGAATGAGTCGTCTTCTGGATATCGCATGCTGTGTCCTACTCGGGTTGTATATGTATCTTGTGTTTCTATTACAGCACGGTCCTTTCCATGTCGTTTTCTTTGAAGCATGTCTCGTGGCAATTTTCTTTGTGTTTCTATTAGAGTGGCTTCTCTATCTTGCGGACCATCCTTTTTGGATAGTCTTACATCTCATCATTCATACCTATGCCTCTTATTTTTTGATTGTTGGATTATATCTCTTATAGCATGGAGATAGAGTTCGACTTGAATGACTTGAAACAAATAATCAAGGACATTGAAGAAATCAAGGCATATATTGCGTATCAACAAGAAAAAGAAGCACGGACCTATACCCGATTGTTACAATCCCAGCCGGCGACAAAACCGGTTTCGGTGAATGTCACTATCGATGGAAAACTGTATACGTGTATCGGAGAGGTCTTATACAATGAATACGAGGAGATATGTGGAACGAAACGAAAGGAGGAATGTATCTTGTTTAAGACCGAGACAGAGTCTGAAGGTATGGAGCCATATCCATAGAGGGAACATAGACTTTTAGATACGTGTCCGACAGGTCCCGGTGCATATAGACGAGGCACATTTCCTTGACCTGGAACCCATATTTCCGTTCTAGAATGGTTCGATAAATGTTGAGTTGTAACGAGTAGTGGCTCACGTTACAATCGTCTAATTCTCGCGCAGGCCCGAACCCGGTCTTGCCGTAATCATTCTTGTATTGGATTTCCTTGGCAAATTTCCAATCGAAAATACTGAGCGTATTGTCTGCGTTCAGAAAGAGCATATCGATGGAGCCGCACAATCCCAAGTCTTCGTCATAGACCCGCATCTCGGTGCGATAGGGGATCAGGTGGCCATGGTCTACGAGAAAACGCTGAAAGAATGCGTATTCAGGTTTGTCACATTCGTAGACCTTCCCATTGTAGTAATCCTCAATGACCTGATGCATCTGCGTTCCATAGGTCGACGCAATCCTTCCGTTGTCGTTCCATCCCTTGATAATCTCTTGTTTGGTTTGTCCAAAATATTTACTCTGAGGCCAGTCCGCACGCGCCATCATCTTGTCAACGATAGCAGATGCGTTGAATTTCGGAAAGAAGTTTTTCACCCAAGTGGTGCAAGACGTAAATCCTGACTTTCCTCGCACGGTATACTTGTGTCCTTCCTCTGTAAACTCAACATCACGGTCTCGAGGGTGAGGATTCAATTGGGCCAACATGGTTTACTTTTCTTGTGCGTTATTTCTAAGTCAATTTTAAGCTAAAAATTAAAAATTGAAGACCTTCTAATCTAGCCTCTTCTGTAAAAGATGCCTCGCGTATACACCGGAGACATTGAGGGTGTTCTTGGGGAGCATCAGGATACCTTTATGCTTGAAGATTACGGAGCAACCGTCACCGATGTCCGTTGCTGGAAAGTCTGTGGTTGTCTCGTGGAAGGCGGAACATTCTGTCAACGATGTTTCGAGTCAGAAGATGACCACCGCAATGTGATGATTCACCCTCTCGAATACTCGTTACGCGGCCATACCATCGCAGGAAACTTTCGTATCACGTTGGCTCAGTTTGAGATGTTCGTGGCGCCTTGGATTGAAGGCAATCGCGCCTATGTGGGACGTTACATTGACACAGTGATTCCCGAAGACACGGGTTCGATACACTATACGATTGAATGGGTAAACCCACTGCCCGACCAGCCATGGTTTCGAAAAGTGATTGAAAATTACCGATTCCTCTCTCAGATTGGCTATTTCTTTCAAGTTCGCAATTCAGAGGTATGTGAATTTCAGTTGGAATATTAATAAGATAGATAGGCTATAACCTATTTTTTATCATTATAAAATTGAGTTTATTCAAATACTTACCCTGAATCACAAAAGGATGAACCAGGATAAAGTGACCAATCGTGGCACAGGCGCAGGTGGCAAGAACACCAACCTTCACGGGAAAGCCTTTGAAAACATGACGTGTAATCAGACACGTCTTCTCGACATGGGTTACGAGCGTTCCAGTTTCGTTGAACCCAAGAAGGCGTCTGACTTCTACCTGACCAAGACCTACGAAGACAAGACGATTGTCTTTGTCTTGCAGCAAGGATTGAAGGTATACATGAAAATGAAATACGGGATTAACATGATTCGCAATCCAGACGAAGCGTATATTGTGGAATATAAGGACGGTCGAAAGGTTTTGAAAATTCTGGAGAAGAAGGAACAGCATGTTTCGGGGTCGGTCGAAGACAAACTGTGGGCTTTTATTGGTTTCAAGAAAGAGTATGAATATCTATGCAAAGGGTTTGAGATACATTATGCTGGAACCGTAAGCGAGTTTCTAAAAAATAAGTTCATGACGACTACAAAATTTAAGATATTGATGGATGTGATATTGAAGGAAGAGTCCATTCCGATATTCTTTGGGTCTGAGAAAAATTATTTCGACCTCTTGGACGAATGGATACATCGTTAATAGTTTTGAATGATGACTTCCTTGGCCTTGGCGGCAGGATTCTTGGAATGTATTGAACGCTTGCATAGAATAGACATGGTCGTATAGGGTTCAATGAAATGGGTCCTCACCAAGGAAACGTCGGCATTGCTCAACATGATGTTTGCGTCCGATGCTTTAATTTGTTGAAACAATTGTTTATGTTGTTCTAGCGTAAAGCCTCCTTCCGTATACCCCACGAAGGAGCTATCGTTCTCGGGCGCGTAAGGCGGGTCTAGATAGACAAAGTCGTGTCTCTGAACCCGAGACAAAGAGGTTGTGAAATCACAGCATTCAAAGAGGACGGGTTGTATGAGGCGGTGGATTTGCAAGAGATGTTCCTTGTTGAGGATTTCTGGGTTAGCATAATGTCCATAGGGCACATTGAACCCATGCGGACCCATACGAAACACTCCACGGAAACAAGTCTTGTTTAAGAAGATAAACATGGCAGACCCGTTTATCTCCTTCTTCCCTTCTGCGTCCAATTGGTTGTAGCATCTTCTGGTCCAGTAATAATAATTTTCTTTGCTCCCTTTTGCTTCTTCCAGTGTGGTAGGAGCACGATTGAGTAGTCCCTCTCCACATGTATTGAATTGCTGAATCAAAGCCTGTATCGCATCGTATAATTCATGAGGTCTCGATTGTATATTCTTGTAGACATAAATCAGAGGTTCGTTTAAGTCGTAGGCATGGATTCGTCCTTTCACTTGGACCCTTTTATGTTGAACCTCTTCCAACAATCCAAGCAACACACTTCCTCCTCCTAAGAAGATTTCATGGTAATCCTTCATCTCTTTTGGAAAACTATCTAGAAGGGTATCCAGGAGTTGTGTTTTTCCTCCTACCCACTTTAAGATGGGCTTTGGAAAGACTTGGACTTGTATCTCTGGTTCACACGGCACCTTACGGTTTAGATGACGAATATATCCATACGGCGTAAATTCTTTATGACAGGTTTCACAACGTGATTTTACACACGACTTTGTCTCGCTTTGCTTCATGGTTAGATATACGTATATGGAATAATTTAAATCAATTTTAAAGGTTATCGTCCACGAATAAAATCATCTCTTGTATCATTCTTTTGGAAACGACTCTAGCATATGCATTGACCATACTACGCACATTCGGAAAGACGTCTCCTTGAAGTGTAAAGAGGATGTCATTCAGCTCATAGGTGTTGAACGAAAACTTACACAGAAAATGATAAAAATCGTGACTCTCTTCATTTTCAAAAATCCATGCGCGTAGCACCTCCATTTCGGTTTCTTTGTCCTGAGACCATCCATGAAAGGAACTCGACAGTCCCTTTTTGAAACATTTACGGACTTCCCGTTCCATTATAGAGCCTATAGATTAAACGTAACTCTTATTCTTATAATATATACACAAGAGAACGTATGACTTCGTTCATCACGAGTAACAGTTCGGTTTTCTCTTTCTCTGTCATTTCTTGAATCTCGATGAGTTGTTTACCCTCTAACGGTATCATGTCTCGAATTTGAACCATGATGTTTATAAACTTATCTGGGTCCATGTATTCCTTGTATAGAATCTTAAACGGATATAAAGCCATTTCCACAATCTAATTAAAATGTTCCAAGTGAAGTGGTTCAACAAGCGAAAGGGCTACGGCTTTGTCTCAGGCGATTTGTTCGTGCATCATTCAGACATTCAAGTATCAGGGTATAAATATTTGAAGCGGGGCGAATACGTTCAGGGAGAAGTGACAGAAACGGGAGGAAAGAAGAAACTGTCAAACATCCGGGCCCCGATGGAGGGAGGGAAGTTGATGTGCGAAGTCGAGCTTGACGATCTTGGCCGTCAGGACCGCTTGGGCTCCGCCC